>WBZS01000051.1_pt1 | contig 230274 bp, 178 predicted proteins | sample 5204201 | NCBI WGS metagenome assembly WBZS01 (sample SAMN12344357, study PRJNA552823) | activated sludge metagenome | biome: Activated sludge suspended growth; feature: Nitrification reactor; material: Wastewater; isolation source: activated sludge from nitrification reactor of wastewater... | reverse complement strand
TTGTTAATAATCAAAACCAATCTCCTGATGCAAAAAACGCATAACAGTGTGTTGCACAGGAGCGCGTGACTCGGAAGTGATTTGGTTTTATTTAATACTGCAACGCGCCCTGTGAACACATCGTTCGATGCCCTTTGTCGTCTTCCAAGTATGAAAAGTTTGAGATTTAAAATTGGGGTTGGAATGATTCTACTTTTCTTGGCGATACTGATTGGTGTATTGGCAAAAGGGCGTCTTTCAAACCAAGAGCTTTCATTGTCACATGCGCCCGCGCTGCAACCACTGACTTTGCCCACGCCAGAACCAACAATCAGGCCAAAATTCAATCCAACCTTTCGTGGGTGTGGGCCTACAGGATATTCGCAAGGTTATGAATTACCCGATCAGCAAACCTTGCTCGAATTAAATGAATGCTTTAAGAATCAGGCCGAGGCTAAACAATATTTTCATCAGCAAATGCAGATGGCAATCAAAATACTCGAAACATCAAGACCGTATCGCCATAAACATTTCAAAGATGAATTTATTCAACGGGCAATTATTGAAACAGTGTCAGACGGGGAAAATGGAAAAGAAATTAAAATTGTGTACTTGCGTGATGTTTGTGTCTTGCTACTTACAGCCCCTAATATTGAACTGGCACAAGAATTTGAGAACACCAATGCTTGGGCATATTAACCACTAAAACATCGAACAGTTATTGCAACGGAGCGGCGTCCATTGCGTGTTAGGTTTTCTCAACGGTGACAACGCCGCCCGTTGAATAAATTGTTCGACGATCTTTCTTAACAACCCAAAACATTCTCTAAAGTGAGGATAAAAATCAGGAGGAAATCATGAGAAAAATAATTGCAATTGGCCTCGTGCTGATATTTTCGCAACTATTAACGGCGATGCCTATAAAAGAATCGCTATTGGGGACTTGGAAATTAGTTTCTAGTAAAACTACAGCTAGCGATAAAACAACGGAAAGCGACAATACAAAAACAGATGCCATAAAAGTATTCACCGCTACGCACGTTACTTATTTTGCGATGACTGCCGACAAGAAAAAGTTTAATGCTGGCGGAGTGGCAAAATTGGAAATGAAGGGCAATAAAATAACAGAAACGATTGAGTATAGTTCGACCCAGGCAAATATGGGGAAAAAGAATGAATATGAATATCGAATTGAGGGAAACAAATTGTACCAAAATGGCATAGCGTGGAATGGGGCAAAAGAAGAATCAGTTTGGGAACGAGTAAAATAAACAACTGCTTGGCGGTGCGTCGTCGAACAGTTATTGCAACGAAGCGGCGTAACAATTGGGTTAAGTTTCAATCAATGTCACAACGCCGCTCGTTGAATAAATTGTTCGGCCTCTGCTCCCAAAGGGAATTGTAAAGAATGGAAGTAAATCTAAATTGGCATAATTTTTGTGAATTGCGCAGTGGCGCTCACGAAAATCTCATTTATACGACTGATTTATCAGACATCCCGGAAGGCTCAGGCATTTATCTCTTTGCTCGACGCCACGGAAAAACGGTCAGCATTCTATACATCGGCAAAGCATTAAACTTACGCACCAGAATCAAATCACAATTGAATAATGCGCGGTTAATGAAAGCCATTGAAAACGCTCCACGCGGGGGAAGGATATTGATTTTTGCCGAGGTGCAATTGAAACGAAATCAGAAAATGGCGAACGCTTTATCAGTTGCCGAAACAGCTTTCATCCGGCATTACTTAACACTAGGACACGACATCCTGAACAAACAAGGGACAGTTATTCGCCAGCACATAATTTGTTCAGATCGTGTCGAGTTCAAAAAAGACATCCCGCTGAGAATGTATCTTGACGGTTAATAGAATGTTGTTGGCAAGAAATGCCGAACATTTATTGCACCGGAGCGCGCCCCACATCGCGTCCGTAAATCAGTGTTTCAGGGGCGCGCCCGGTGAACAGGTTGTTCGACCCTAATGAGTAAATTGTGTTTGAAACAATCGAGCCAAAGCGAAAGAAATTTATTTGGTTAATTGGGACTCTGTATGGGGTTATTCTCACTATCTTTGGTATTGGCGGGGCTGGTGATGGGCACGGGACATACTGGATGATGGGGCTTTATTCATCTCCTTTTTATTTCTTGGGCGTTCCGCCAGCCTTTCTTGGCACGATCCTACTTTGGAGTGTCGTGGGCTGGCTGATCCAGAAAAAGCAAAAACTGAAAATATTCATAGTCATGGCAATTCACTATCTTGGGATTGTGTTTTTGCTTTCCTATGATTTCTTTCAAGAATCGGAAAGGGTTAATCAAATCACTGAAAAATATCCTGACTATTTTATTCCTGGTTATTTTATTTATGGCATTGGGCAGGCAGTGATTTGGTTTTACTTAATATTAGTCAAAGAACAAACCGACAAATTGCTATAACTTTAATGGAAAAGGTCGAACAGTTATTGCAACGAAGCGGCGTTAATTGTCGGAACAGTTTCTTTCAAAACTACAACGCCGCTCGTTGAACGAATTGTTAGGTCACTTTAATAAAATGAAACTACTTCCTACAATATGCGTTGAAAAATAAGCTTTGATTAACTTGTGATTACAAACATTGGAGGTTTTATGCACTCAGCCACTGATTTCTGTTTCACCCAAAAACAATTTTGGCTCTCACTTCTGACGATCTTTTTGGTTGGCGGGACAATTGCAAATAGTCAATCAATAGATACGCCCGCGACTGAAAAGACACGAGAAATAAAATTGGTGGAAAAATACTTTCCCTCGGCTGCAATAAAAATCCTGAATATTTACGGCGAGCAATCCACCACCTTTCCCAGTGACTATAAAATAGAAATTAAAAATGTGTCAGATAAACCTATTTATTTTGTTGATTTAGTTTGCACTCTTCCATTAGCCAGAAAATATTACGGCGCTCCGCTCAGTGTAAAGTTAATATATGGAAACCCTAATCTCGTTACCACAGGTCGATTAGCAGACCCCGATGATGTGCCAATCAAACCAGGAGAAACTGCCTTCTTGACGCCGTACAAAAAAATGGGGCAATGGTTGTACGAAGCAATGCGAGATAAGGGCATATTTGAAGAAGTATCATATCAAGCCATTTTGATGCCTCAGTTTGTGAATTTTGGTGATGGCAGCGGGTATCAGTTTCACAAGTATTATCAATCCCCAAAATAAGGCGTTTGACCTAACATTCATTCTTGCGAAGCGCGTCACTCGGAATGTTTTTGGTTTTATCTAGCACTACAACGCGCTCGCAAAACGGATTGTTAGGCACTCGTGATCTACGGCAGCGAAAATGGCGATCAACGGAAGCGAAAACCAAAAGGCAAATGAGTGACGGTAATATTTCAATGTCAGAAAACCAAAAGACAGAACAAATTGTTTCTTTCGTCTGGGTCTTCAATGGGGACACGCATCGTTTTCCGAGAGGTGTTTTTACGGACCAACACTTAGCTAAAGAATGGATCGAGGAAAATCAACTGACAGGCACGTTAACGGCTTACCCAATCAATCAAGGGGTTTATGATTGGGCGTTGGAAAAAGGCTATTTCATGCCCAAACGAGACGACCAGAAAACAGCGTCATTTATTGGCAACTTCAGTTCGGCGAGTCAACCGCACGAACATTACGAGAACGGTGAGTAAAGATGACCGTTTATTTGTTGTTGGCAAAATTCAAACTGACAGCCAGAAAAGACATCTTTTCTTCCTTAAACGTGCCTAACATCCATTGCACCGGAGCGCGCGCCACAGGTGTTGTGGTTTTCGAGTTCACTTGGGCGCGCGCCCGGTGAACGGGTTGTTCGGTTTCTGAAATCGGCAATGTGAAAATGAGTATTGCAATGCAGAAATATCGTCCACTCGTAATTGGTTTCTCGATAGGCTTACTACTTGATGTGGTGTTAGAGCCTGTAATTAACTTTAGCGCCAAAGATGCAATAGGTTAGGCGCGCGGTCGGTTATTCATAGTAAGGTTTTCGGATGACACGAAAAGCTTATCCCAGTGATTGTAGTGACGCCGAGTGGGAGTTTGTGGCTCCGTATTTGACGTTAATGAAAGATGATGCGCCGCAGCGCAATTATCCGTTGCGCGAAGTTTATAATGCGTTGCGTTATGTGATGCGTAGCGGGTGTACCTGGCGCATGATCCCCAATGATTTGCCGCCGTTTTACGCCGTCCATGCGCAATTACAGCATTGGTTGGACGCCCAGGTATTCGAGACGATGATCCACGATTTACGCGTCTTTTTGCGCTGGGCCGATGAACGCAAAGCGCATCCGACAGCGGCGATTCTGGATTCACGCACCTTGCAATCCACGCCCGAAAGCGGTGCCCGCGCCGGCTTTGATGGGGCGAAGAAACGCAAAGGCAGTAAAGTGCCTATGGCAGTGGATACTTTAGGGCACTTACTCGCTTTGTATGTCACTCCGGCGCATGAACAAGACCGCGATCAAGTAGACAAGCTATGCGCCGAGCTACAAGCCGCAACGGAAGAAAATGTCGAAGTTGCCTTTGTGGATCAAGGCTACACAGGAGCGCGCGCGGCACAAGCGGCGCGCACGCACGGTATCCAGTTAGCAGTCGTGAAACTGCCCCAAGCCAAACGGGGCTTTGTGTTACTGCCACGGCGTTGGGTAGTGGAACGCAGTTTCGGTTGGACAGGGCGCTTCCGGCGTTTGGCGCGTGATTATGAACGTCTAGCTGATACCTTGCGCGGCTTACACTATGTCGCCTTCGCTATTCTCTTTGTCAAAAAGCTGGTGGAGTTACTCCACTAAAAGTTAATTACAGGCTCTAGCCCAACATTTATTGTTGCGAAGCGCGCCACTCGAAATTATTAGGTTTTATTTAATTCTGCAACGCGCTCGCAAAACGAATTGTTGGGTTTCATTGGCTAAAGTATTTCGGAAGCAGAAATGAATGATCAAACCCCCAAAAATATTTATGAGTTCTTGGCACGAATCAACGAGCGGCCAGGGTTATATCTTGGGGAAAAATCAATCACGGCATTACGGGGCTTTTTTGACGGCTATATAACTGCTTATCTGGAAAATGACCTGATAATTGATTGGGGCAAACCATCATTTCGTGGTTTCAATGATTGGGTCGCTGACTATTTTCACTACAAAGAATCAACGGCGGGTTGGAAAAATATACTTTTATGGAAATTAGGTAACGAAGAAAAAGCATTTGATCAATTTTTTTTATTACTTGAAAAATATCGCCAAACGAATCAGCCCTAAACCAAAACAGATGTGAGATAAACTAATAAAGAAAATCTGATTGAGTACAGTTTGAAAATACGAAAAAACAACCCAACATCAATTGCAACGAAGCGGCGTAACGAAACGGATAATTATTTTGCAATGCTATAACGCCGCTCGTTGAATGATTTGTTCGGTGATAGCTCTACATTGAGAGGTGTCTTCTAAAATGAATCGAGTAGCAGAAATTACTGCTCAAATTAATGTTAATGATGGTGTATCTATTTGTTTTAGTGACACGCTTGAGGTTTCTTTGGACTGTTCAGATTGCCAGAGAAAACTTCGCACCGTGATATTTTCTCCTGAAAATGAGCTTGGCATTTGTACTCCAACAGGTCACAAATTTAGGGGCAAGCAAGTTTCAAAAAGCACCTGGCAAACTGAAAACTGTTATTCTGTTAAATATAATGTGGCCTATGAGTATGAACCATTCATTGATTGCAAATACCCCGACGATCCACATTATTACGGGGCATCGCAAGGTGTGCCAACTTGGGGGCGAGTACATTTTTCTATCAATTGTCCAAAATGCAAAAATATCCTAACTTGGACTACACAAAATAATCTTGTTAGGCCGTGGACAAAGGAATGTACTTGCATGTACGCGTTATTCACTGAGATTGAGGAAATGCCCAAATTGACTTGGCATGATCAATAGCCACCGAACATCCATTGTTGCGAAGCGCGTCACTCGTGGGCGGCTTGAAAAATCCAGTTCTACAACGCGCTCGCAAAACGGTGTGTTACTTGCCACAGTGATTGTGAAGAAGAAGTATGCCTTATCAATGATATTTTAGAATACCATCAAGTTTGCATGTATTTTTAATGGCTGACGCGAAGCAACCATTAAAAAAATATCTTTAATCAAACTATGGAGATTAAAAAGATGAGACAGACTAAAAAATTGAATCAAGTCATATTGCTAGGAATTGTTAGCTTATTAAGTCTATCATTTGGAATTTGGGCATTCTCACGTGGTAAACAAAGCGTCACTACAAAATCAACAGGGAAACAGATTAAAAGAGTAGTTTCAATTGCATCACCTGTTACCGGGCAAACAAATATTTCGCGTGAAATATTTGTTAATCTTAGAGGCATGCAGGAGCAAGATATTATTAGCCTTAGACCCGCAGCAGAGAAAATTGATGCGGCGGCCATACGGCTTATAAAAAATGATTGTAGTTCATGTAAGGATTCAAATAGGCTTCAGGTTGGCCCTGATTTGCCAGAATCCATTTTAACTGTTACTCCAGCCGAGCTTACTTTCGATAGACCATATGGGAATGAGGATGTCGTGGTTCTTGACATTGAAGTGCCACATAATATATCTGCCAATGTGTCTAATAATGGAAAGCCCCTCCTAGTCTCAAAAATTGACAAAGCAATTGTCTTCAAAAAAGGTGCTTGGTTAGGAGGGGAAGGAATTGATAGCAGGGTAAAACTTTATGCTTGGTCACTTATCCCTATGCTTCAGGAGAAGGGCTTTCCAGCTAAAAAAGCAGAGCAAAAATAGATAGATTTCGATTAAGTTGCTATTTTGAAGAGTTATATATATTGAGGTAAAAATAGAAAAAGGCGGGATGCATTTCCCGCCTTTTTGCTTGATATTTTGGTTCATAGTGCCTTTTGCATATTAAAATCAGCTTACAGCTTGTTTTACAGATTAATCAAATGCGCCGAACATTTGTTCCACCGTAGCTGCGTAACGAGTCGGATTGATTTTTTTCAATGTCACAACGCGTCACGGTGAACGAGTTGTTGTGTGCCACTTGGGAAATTGAAAATCGGAAATGGTTTTTTTGCCAGAGAATGCAATGGAAAGGGCAATATTTTCAGCCAGGAAACTTGTCCCAAACTGGGTTGAAAAATTTGGTCGCTAAAATCCAAAGTTTTTTGAGAAAATCGTAACTGCTAAAAAATCACTGTCGGCACTTCAGGATTTTTCAGAAAAAGAAATTAGGTACAGATGAGTGTCGCACCTGATGAAAAAAAACAAAGACATTTCCTCACAAAAAATTTAGGTTTCGGTTTTTTGTGATGGCAAACTTAAAGACGGGAATGGTTTGTAGCCAGCGAGGAAAAAAAACAAAAAACCAAAGACAGCACACAACACTAATTGCAACGGAGCGCGACAATCCAGTGTTAGAATTCTTCGCAATGACTGCATCGCGCCCGTTGAATAAATTGTTCGATTGCTAGCCACTGTGATGAATATTTTGCACGGCATAAATGAACTGATTGAGAGGTTCAACTTAACTTCTAAACTCGTTACTCCAACAGAAAGGCAAGAAAAGAAGATTGAGAAAATTGCCCAACAACTCACGAGTTACCCTATCCGCCATCAAACCTTCACCGGTCATAAAATTGCCCAATTTACGATGACTGCAACAAACGATTCAGCACGGCTTGAGTCATTTACTTCGGCGCTAAAACAAGGTGACTGGTTAACTGCTAAATCATATGAAAATTATGATGCGACGCAAAATATTCTCTGTGCAATTGTCATACAATGTCCGACAGGTGGCGCGTTATTATTATTTACTATCGACCCGTTTGAACTCTATTTAGATGAATATTTGATTAGTTATGAAATCGTATTGCTTGAAAAAATAGAATCGCTGCTAAAAATAATTGCTCCTGATAAATGGTCAATAATGGAATAGCCAAAAAGACAATCGAACAGCTATTGCAACGAAGCGAGTGAAACAAGTGCGGTAATTTGTGTTCAAGGTGTTTGCGTGTCTGCGTACCTCATGGCCTTAAAGATTAGTGCTCAAGTTGTTCAAGACGAATTGGTTTTCCTTCCCACATCCAGGTTTCACCTTGTTTGAGCAGTAAGCGCGCCGCGCTGCCTGATACAGGTGACAAATTAGATTTTGGTAGCCAGCGAGCATGCTCTTTGATTATCTTTGCGAATCGTTTGTCCCCGACTAAATTTGTCCATTCATTGGGATCATTGCGGTGATCGTAGAGTTCTTCTGAACCGTTCGCGTAGCGAATATATCGCCAGTGTTCAGAACGCACAGAGTGATTATTTTGATTATGGGTTGTGATCGCGGGCCAGAGGCGTAATGCTTTTGGATCTTTCAGAAGTGGGACGAGACTGTGACCTTCGATTGTTTTTGGTAAAGGAATTCCGCCCAATTCAAGCAGTGTTGGATACAAGTCAAGCAGTTCAACAGGTCGCGATGAAATCGCGGTTGATTTGATGTCTTTGCCAGCGAAAATTAAAGGCACGCGTGTTGATCGTTCCCATAATGAATTTTTCCCCGTGATTCCTTTTTCTCCTAAATGCCAGCCGTGATCTGACCACAAAACAATAATGGTATTTTCGGCCTGTCCATTGGCGTCAAGCGCGTCCAGTAAGCGTCCAACCTGACTATCCATAAAACTTATGCTGGCGAGGTAGGCGCGCACCAACGGTCGCCACTGGTTTGCTTTTTGCAACCACGACAAACGCGGTTCGGGCAATTTCCAATGCAAGTACCAGGCAAATTCCGGGATGTCTGCGCGGTCATCTTCTTTGACGGGCGGCATGATGAGTCTGTCATCAGGATAAAGGTCAAACCATTTTTGTGAAGCAAAGCAGGGAACGTGTGGTAAGCGAAACCCAACTGCAAGAAAAAATGGTTGTTGGCGCGGCGCTTTATTCAAGTATGCAATCGCAGAAGTCGCAATTTTCCAATCGGCCTGATCCTCATCATTGATTGGGAAGATGCCCCAGTCCATCGCTTTAATCGGATCTGGTGTCGCTACAAGTTTTTGTGGTGGATATGGCATCGCACCGTTGTCACCCCACGCTTGAAATTCGCGGTCGCGCTCAGTTTGTTTGATTGAGCCGTCGTGATAAATCTTGCCCGCACTGAATGTCGCATAACCGCCTTTGGCTAAGGCTTGGGGTAACATCACATGTTCTTTCAGTTTATCTACTGCTCTGACGCCAGGTTGTAACGTATATAAACCTGTCGAGCCTGGCCTTAGCCCTGATAACAAGCTGGCGCGGGAGGGATTACAAAGTGGTGCTTGTGTGTGTGCATTGGCAAAGGTGACACCGCGCCGCGCGAGGCGATCAAAATTTGGCGTTTTTACCTGTGGGTGGCCTTTGAGCGGCCCGACCCAATCGTTAAGATCATCAACGGCAATGAACAGGAAATTAGGTTTTTTATTAGCAGCAATTTTTTGGGTTTGGGCTGAGATACAAATTGCTGGACTACAAAGATAAATCACGATTGCGAAAATGCGTGAAATTTTCATCCCGTGGTTCCTGAGAAAAATTAACAAGGGAATTTACGCTAATAATTTTTTCTGTACTACGCCATGCACATCAGTCAATCTGAAATCGCGTCCCTGAAAACGATAGGTCAATTTTTCGTGATCGAAGCCCAGCAAGTGCATCAGCGTGGCGTGCAAATCATGCACATGCAAACGGTCTTCTGTGACGTTGAATCCTAATTCGTCCGTAGCGCCAATCGTTACGCCGCGTTTCATTCCTCCGCCCGCAAACCACATTGTGAACGCGTTCGGGTGATGGTCTCGTCCGTCATCGCCGCCTTGCACCATCGGTGTTCTGCCGAATTCGCCGCCCCAAATTACCAGCGTGTCGTCGAGCATTCCGCGTTGCTTTAAATCTTGAATAAGCGCCGCCGAAGCCTGATCTGTGTCTTTGCAATTTTTCTGGATGTCACGTGTGAGATTACCGTGCTGATCCCAGGCTTCATGAAAAATTTGCACAAAGCGCACACCTTTTTCAACTAAGCGACGTGCCATCAAAACCGAATTCGCGTACGAAGGTTTGCCCGGTTCCGCGCCGTACATTTCTAAAATATGTTTTGGCTCTTTGGAAATATCCATCACATCGGGCGCGACTTTTTGCATCTTGAATGCAGTCTCGAACGAATTAATGCGTGTAGCGATTTCAGGGTCGCCCACAACATCCAGGCGCATTTTGTTGAGCTTATTAATCGTGTCGAGCGAATCGCGTTGCAACATATCATCAACGCCGCGCGGGTTAGAAAGATAGAGCACGGGATCGCCTACGTTACGGAATTGCACGCCGGAATAAACAGTTGGCAAAAATCCGCTACCAAAATTGCTGTTGCCGCCACTCGTGCCTTTGCTGCCAGTGCTGAACACCACATACGCAGGCAAGTCCTGCGATTCGCTGCCCATCCCATAAATCGTCCACGCGCCAAAGCTCGGACGCCCGAAAATCATTGATCCTGTGTTCATCATCAATTGCGCCGGAGCGTGATTGAATGCGTCCGTGACACACGATTTGACGATGCAAATGTCATCCACAATTTTGGCAAGATGTGGCACAAGGTCGGTGAGTTCTGCGCCGGATTGACCATATTTTGCAAACTTAAATTTTGGGCCGAGCAAGGTTGAATTCGGATTGATGAAAGCCGCGCGATAACCTTTTAGTAATTCTGGTGGAGGCAATGTGCCGTTGAATTTAGTAAGCTGCGGCTTGTTATCAAAAATTTCTAAGTGGCTCGGCGCGCCCGCTTGAAATAAATAAATCACGCGTTTGGCTTTGGGCGCAAAGTGCGGAGCTTTTGGCGCGAGCGGATTTAAGGATGGCGGATTTTGGATTGCAGATTGTGGATTAGCTGCAAAGCCGGATTGCGTTAGCAACTGGTGTAACGCTACAGAGCCGAGTCCGACGCCACATTGTTCGAGAAACCAGCGACGGGCAATTTGATCCGCTTGCAATTTATTTTCCGGCTTATTTTTCATAATGCTATTCCTTTGTGATCGCTTCATCCAAATTCAAAATAACGCGCGCCACCGCTGTCAATGCGGCTAACTGATCCATTGTGATTCCTTTTGGCAAGACGAATGATTTATCTGGATCGTTTGTCGCCAGATTCCACGGATTCAATTCGCCTGCTGCAAACCTTTCTTTTTGGCGTTGCATTAACGCCAGCAATTCTGTTGCCTCCTGTTGCGTTGGTTTGCGAGAGAGTACGCGCCGAAATGTATAATCAACGCGTTGCGCGTCCGTTGCGCCGCCATCTTTTATAGTTTTGAATGCTAATGCGCGCGCCGCTTCTAAAAACATTGTCTCATTCAGCGTAGTCAATGCTTGTAATGGCGTATTTGATTTCGCGCGGCGCACACAAGCAACGTCGCCGTTGGGAACATCGAACGTTTGCAGCATCGGGTAGGGAACTGAGCGATAGCGGAATGTGTACAGAGCGCGGCGATAACGATTTTCGCCTTTTTCTTCAAACCAATTTTTCGGGCCATAACTTGCAGGCGGTAAATACAAAAATTCTGGCGAAGGCGGAAACACGCTCGCGCCGCCAACTTTGGGATTCAACAACCCACTCGCAACCAGCGCTATATCGCGCACAATCTCGCCTTCGACACGCAACCGAGGCCCGCGTGCCAGCAACCGATTAAACGGGTCTTTTTCTAAAAGCTGTGGCGTGACTTTGGAGGATTGGCGGTAAGTCGCGGAAGTCACGATAAGGCGGTGAATATTCTTTTGTGACCATTTTGGGTTTTGGGTTTTGGGTTTTGGATTTGTTCCATCCGTTAATTCTACCGCTAACCAATCTAATAATTCGGCGTGTGATGGAGCGTCACTCTGTTTGCCGAAATCTTCCGAAGTCGAAACGATGCCTGTGCCGAAATAGGCTTGCCAAATGCGATTGACGGCGGCGCGCGCTGTAGTTGGGGCGTCGGGCGCTACTATCCATTTCGCAAACGAAAGACGATTAGGTGGTGCGTCATTAGGTAATGGATTTAGGAAAGCTGGAACGCCAGGAGTGACGGCGCGATCAGGGCGCAGGAAGTCGCCACGTTTGAGAATGCTGGTTGTGCGCCCGTCCGCGCGTTCATTTAGCACAAGTTGCGAAGTGCCAGCCGGGTGCTCTTGCCAAAGCTTCGCAATTTGCTGATTGTAATTCGCAAATTCTTGCACCGTTGTGCGCCAATAACTGAACACTGTGTCAAGCTGTGCCTTCGTCCGTTGCTGGCGCAGCGTCGCAAAAATTTCGCGAACATTTGCAGGCACGGGATCAGCTTTGGCATTTTGCGCCGTAGTGATCGAAAGCCGGAATCGTCCAAGATTATTATTTTGATTGTCGTCGCTGTTCCATCCGCCGTGTCGTTGACTGAGGTAAATCGTCAGAATTGTTTCGCCTGCATTAGCGATTGGTTGGTCAAAATTGAAAACGGCTTTGCGCGGCACGTTGCGCAAACCTGCGCCTACATCAATGCCCCACGCTGTTTCTTCTTTGTCATCAATCGCAAATGCAATCGGGCCTTCGACGCGACGGCGTTTGCTTTTGTCATCGTACATCGCATCAAGTTCTTTTTCTGGCGGATTCACGTCTGCGGTTGCGCCCACAATTTTTATTTTTGTGACTTTCTTGGCATCACTCGCGGGCGCGGCTTCGACATAAACGTCAGTCAAGCCAAATGTGCCTTTCGGAGAGCGACCAGGGCCATTCATCGGTAAATTGGGATCATTCATGACTTCAAGCCGGAGTGCAGAAATATTTTGCACATCCGTCCTGATCGTCATTTTTACTTTGTGTTTTGTCGGAGCGTACCCTTGCGCCAAAAACGATCCATCTTTTTGCGGGAAATATTTTTGACCGCCGTTGGAAATGTCATCCACGTCGGGCTGAATGATTTGCCATCGTGGCTGATCGTTTTTGACAGAATCTTCCCACGCGTTCATTTGCGTCAGCCAGTCCGGTTTGAGCTCTTGTAATTTGGCTTCGATTTCTCGCGTGCTGGAAAGAATATTCGCGCGCTTCATTTGTTCTTCGGGCGTGTAAACAATCACGCTTCCTTCATTGGAATTATTCAGGTACGCGAAGATGCGGTAATATTCTTCCTGTTTGAGTGGATCAAATTTATGATTGTGGCATTGCGCGCAATTGATTGTCAGACCCAGCATGCTTTTGCCCACGGCATCCATGCGATCAAACATCGCTTCCATACGGAATTGTTCGGGGTCTACTCCACCTTCTTCGTTAATCATCGAATTGCGCAGGAAGCCCGTCGCTACGAGATTTTCCTGCGTAGCGTTTGGTAACAAATCCCCGGCAATTTGTTCGATGATAAATTGATCGTATGGCTTGTCTTGATTCAACGCGTTAATGACCCAGTCACGATAAAACCACGCATTGCGCATTTTGTCTTTTTCAAATCCATCCGAATCGGCATAACGCGATGCGTCCAGCCAATGTCGTCCCCATTTTTCGCCATAATGCGGGGACGCTAACAAACGCTCGACTTGTTTTTCATAAGCACGCGGCGAAGTGTCTTTCAGGAATAAATCAACTTCTTCGGGCGTTGGAGGTAAACCAATCAAATCCAAACTCAATCTACGGAGTAAGGTTGTTTTATCGGCCTCTGCCGCAGGCGTGAGACCTTCTTTTTCGAGTTTTGCTAAAATGAAATTATCAATTGGGTTGCGCACCCAGGCTTTGTTATTCACGACTGGAAGCGCGGGGCGAACAGGCGGAATAAAAGCCCAATGCTTTTGTATTTTTGCATCAACTGAAGCCGCATCAGGCCAATTTGCCCCCTCATCAATCCAGCGTTTGATTAATTCAATTTGAGCAGTTGGCAAAGCCTCTCGCCCAAGCGGCATGCGTTTCTCGCCGCCATCGCCAAGGATGCGTTGGAGCAAGCGCGATTCCTTACTATTTCCGGGGACAACTAATTTTGCCGTGATCGCTTTACTATCAAGTCGTAAATCTGCTTTCGGTTTTTCCCCGTAATGGCAGGGGCTACAGGACGCTTGAAATATTGGTTGAATATCGCGGGCGAAATCTACTTTCGCTTGTGCATTGGCAGACCAGAAATTGACCGCTGCTATGAAGGCAGGAACGCCCAGCAAAAATGCCAGAGAGAGAAATTTATTACGCATACTTTTCGATTGTTTGCAGGACAGTAAAAACGCCAGTTGAATTTGACGTGATAACGGTAACGCAAATGCAGGCAGGCTGACAAGGTTTGTAATACAGAGAAAGGAAATTCCCCCCTGTATAAGTTTGCTAAGTGCTGAGAATACAGAAATAGCATCCAGCGAATCTAAAGCTGCGGAAACAGATTTTTGTGGTTCGTTGGCGATTATTTGCAGCGCTATTCTTGCAATAGCGGGCGCAGGGGTTGATCGCCAAACAACGAATTGCGGCAAATCAGAATTGCTCCGTTTGGGTCTTCTCTAAAATGCAATTGTCCGGCTTCAATCCAGCGATAAATCAGACGGGGGGGAACGTTTATTTGTGCGGCGGCTAGTTCGGGTGGAAGCATATCCACCTGCATTGCACACGAATCGCACCACAAACAAGGTTGCGCGGCGGAGCTGGGAGCGATAATCACCCGTTCAGTTTCAATAGTAATTTCGACCCGTTTTTTTGTAGTCATACCAAAATTTCAAGAGGGGCTGGGGATAATATTTACAGCGGTGAAGGCTGTATTTTGAATTTACCTATTACTTATTAATGGAAAAACGTAAACTGCGCCAATCAGTTTCGTGCAAAATCTTTCCGGTGGAATCTTTACTAATGACGCGCCAACGCATCGCAACTGCTTTTTCGTGCAGCCACGACGGGGCGCGATAGCTCTGTAAGCTTGATCGCAGCCATGCCGAATGAATGTGTTCACCTGCTTCGCTTTGAATCTCCAATTCGTAAAAAGCTGCGCGCGCATCGCCACTCCATTTGAAATCAATCGGGCGCTGAATTGAAAAATTTGCATTGGGGACTGGCCCCAACAAATTGAATTCGGCAGTGCTTGCAAAATTGGTTTGCGCGGCACCACCAATTAAATAGCGCAAGACTGGCAATGGAAATCCTGCGGTTGCGCCAGAATGAACTGTGTCCGGCCCTGCGCCAATCGCTGCTAAATTTGAATCGCTTTCGCGGTCGTCACTGGCTTCAATCCGCAATAAAATTAAATACGTGCCGTCAATTTTGCGCGGCAGGCGAGTGACATCCGGGCCATTCAAAATGAATTTGCCCGTCGGCGGCAAAAATTCGTTAAAACGACTGAGTTGGGTGAAACGGCGTTGCGTATTGCGTTCTTCATACGGCAACGTAGCTTCCGTCAATAAATCTTTTTCGGTTGGTAATTCTTCGCCGGGCATTACAACTTCCCAGCGGCCTTTTAATCGGCCTGTGCCGTTGTATGCAATTGCGGCTTTAACAGGTGGCAAAGGTTTGTCAGAAGTGGCAAACAATACTTGTGTTTCTTCGTTGGCGAACAAAAGTTTTACATCCGTCAGCGAAAAAGGAACACGGGCGCCTCCGCCTGACAAACGGCAGGTGACATCAACATATTGATCGGGGCCCCCGGTTATGCTGACAAAACGGCGCACGTAAAAAAAACGACCTTCATCGCCGCGTGCTGCGACCTGATACGCGCGCCGCGCAACTGAAGCGGGAATTGACATCACATCAGTGTAGGCGCCGTTGCCGCTGCGTTTTGAGCGATCATAGCGTGTCGGCAAAAAACCGTACGTTGCTGTCGGATTACATTTTTGTCCTAAATCTGGCGCAGCAGAAATTAAATTTCCGCACCAGGTCGCTTCGGCGGGGCGATAGTTTTGTAAATTCCCAAACGTCAAAAAAACTGTCGTAGCTCCTTGGCTATTAATGTTAACCCCTTTGGGGTTAACCGCGATTGTTTGCGCGAGGCTCGGTAAAGAGAGAAAAATAACGAGCAGTGAAAAGTAGATTGATTTTCGATTCACAACAGGCTCCGTTGTTAGTCGTCAGTTGTCCCTTGTCCATTGCACTTTGAAAACGCGAAGCACAACTGGCAGCGGACAACGGACAACTGGCTAAAAGAATGTAAAGTTCATCCCCGCATTTAAGGTCTGACTTTTCGTCAAATTATTGATGTCAACGTTGCGGTCAATCGCGCGCGCAAAAAAGCTGGCATAGCGAATGAAAAACTGTCCTTGTACTTTTCTGAATTGCGTTTTTCCCGCCAAAAATCGCCATGACCATTGCACATTAAATTCGTTTGTGAAGTTGTCGCTGATTTGCCCTAAATCAAAAGCATTCAATGTTGACAGGGTCGCGCTCAATGAATTGTTTTTTGTGACTTGTAAGTTGGCATTGAATCCGAAACGCCAGATTTGATCGGTGCGCAAATTTTCTTTATTGCTGGCGCGCTCAGAATTTATGTCAACGCTCAGGTCTACGCGTTGGTTTGGATTGAAGCCAAAAGTGAAGCCGTTGACGGTGTTGTACAGATCAGCGATTTCGCGCCCGCTTTGGCGATTGTCTTGTGACGAACGATTGAAACGATAGGCTACGCGATATTTGGTGAATTGCCATTCGGCGGTAAAACTGCGATTGATGCTGAGCTGATTCGGCACGGTGCTGGGATCAACTTCAAACCCGCCATTCACCGGAATTGATGCGCCAAATTGATAAACACGGTCGTAGTTTAATCCCAGTCGCGGCAGCCAGTGCGCAGGCTTATCCGCTTTGCCGAGAAAAGCCTGCAATGGTGCGCTGACAGAAGCTGCACTGCGCCGCGTCAGGCTTTTCAAAATCGAAGGGATATTGGCCAGATTATCGTTGAAGCGTTGATGTGTCATGCTGAAATTTAGCTGGTCAAAATTGCCGGAAATGTCAGCTTGATTATTGAACCGATCTGCTTGCACGCCGCCCGCGCCTACGCTGCGAAATAAAGGGTCAGCTTGCTCGTGATGAAAGGCCGCATTCAATGTTAGCTTCTTGGATTTCGTGATTGCTACGTCGCGCAAAATGTCGTAGCTGGCGTCAATGAAACGTGCGTTACGATTGACTTCGGCGACTGGTACTATGTTTTGCCCGCGATTCAAAAGTGGATCAGGCGGATTGATAAAACGGCTGCGCGTGAAGCCTCCGTCAAATTTCGCGCGTTGTTTTTTGTCACTGGCAATTATACGGAATCCGTAGCCCTGACTTTTCTCGGCATCCGTAATGGAGCCTTGATTGACGCCTGTTTGTGGTAACAAAGAACCATCTAAAAATGATGTTTCAATGCGCAATCCGCCAGGACGTTCACGCAAAAATTCATGCCCCCAACTCACGCTCAACAATTGATGTTTGCGATTATTCAAGCCGAAAAAATTATCAAAGCCAACTAGGCTTGTGCCATTCAAAGCTGCGAATGAAAATTCGTCGCGCTTGCCAACCGGAACTGTGATCGTAACACCGCGACTCGCAAAACTATTGATGAGATGGCGATTATTGCCGAACGAAGTGTGACCTGAATTAATGCGAGTGCGCCCGAATTCAAATTGCATTAGGTAATTGGCGAGGTCAACAGGATTTGCTCGTTCGCCGAGCTCGCCAAAGCGCAATGCTTCTTTGCGAAAGCTCGACCCTGCCAGATCGAATTGCAGGGTTGAATTCATGCCGCCGCGTTTCATTTCAGTTTTAATACTGCCTTGCAACGTCGTATCCAAAAATTTCGGACGCCCTGGTTTGTTCGTGCCAGGAAAATGCGTTTCGCCAAATTGTGATTTGAAGCCAATTGTCAGCGCAGGCGTGAACAATAATTTCTCAAATCCAAACTGGCGTTTGGTGTCATCGTTGGCTGGTGTGTCCTGCGGATTTGTTGCGGCTTGTGTTGTCAGGGGAATCGCGGCAGTTGCTGCGACCTGCACGGGGAAGCGCGCAATTTCGTTCCATTCGCCATCAGCTTTGAGCAGGAAAATTATGAAGACCGTGTTCCCAATTGGCAGTGCGAATGGCGCAGGCAAAAAGCTGACGTTGTCAGCTTGTACCGTAGCCAAATTCGTAATGTCGGTTTGATTCAGTAACACGGCAAAATTCTCGTTCGATGATAACGCGCGATTAAATTTGAATTCGATTAATTCTGTTGGCGCGATGGTTTCTTTCCCAGCAAAGCTTGCTGTGACTGTCACTGTCTTTTCCGTCGGTTGTGCGCGCGTAGATATTGCGAACCACAGCACGCACAGGACGAAAACAAAGCAGGCTGCGGGCAGGGTCAGAATATGGTCTGATTTCAGCCTGAATTTCATGAGGTCTCTCCTTAAAAATAAAAGAGCAAATTGCTAATGAAACAATCGCGTAGTTGTTACAGTTTTTTCGTTGCGCCTGTGATCGCTACGCCTGAGTCTGTGCCTGTAAAATAGGTTTCCTGCCCGCTTTGGGTGATAACAAAACTGCCATTTGTGCTGAGGCCAAGGACGGGCAAAAACAATGTGACCGTTCCTGTGCAATCATCGTTGACGGTGTAAATTCCTGTGAATTGTCCTTTAAACGAAGTTCCGCCCAAATTGACGTTGTATGTGGCATGCAAAGCGCCATAACCATCAAATGTGATCGGCCCAGCCGCTGCGATTGGTTTGCCCATCACGGTTCCGTTGTATGAATAACCGTGTGTGCCTCGCATCGTGCGGGGGGAGCAATTTTTGTGTCCACGCTCATTCGATTCTTGTTTGAAGGCTGGCTCTTGGGCTTGAGCTGTTGGCACTAAGTTCAGGGAAGTTGGGCGGGTGAACGCTGAGCCGAGTAACGTAATTGCCAGTAACAATGCGCAACTAATGGCGGCGATAATGATAAATTTCTTTACTTTCATAGGTTTCCTTTTTGGATGGAAGAACTGGTTATTTCGCTGTCAGGCGGCCTTCAGCGCGGATCAGGAAAATTAATTCTTGCGTTTGTTTTTTCTCGGCTAAGGCTTTCGTATCAGTGCCGCCCGCTGATTTTTCTTCGATCACATTTGATTTAATTGCAGTGAATCCGGCGACGGCAACTTCGGCTTGGCGACCGATAATTTTTGCGCGTTTGCCAGGTAAAGATTCGCCATTCGGAGCGCTCGCGCCCTCGGTGGAAAGCGACGCCAGCAGCGTTTCTTGTTTGCCATCAATGACGATTTTGAGCGGCACAGTCTTGAGATCAATCCGACCAGAAGTAATATCTGCCGAAGCCGTACCTCTGCCGCCAAGCTGAGAATCAAAGCGGCGACCTTTTTCAGATGTGCCATACCAGCGCTGATTGGTTTCATAAATTTTGCCGCTCGCGACTTCTGTGACGGAGGCTTCAAAACTGATGGGCGCTGTTATTTTGTCGAGTTCCTGCCATTGTCCGTTGGCTAATTTTTTACAGACTTTGACTGACAACTTGCCATCAAAGACACGCTTTTTTGTCGCGGCTTGCAACACGAATCCTGCGAATGCTGCGCACAAACAAAGCATTGTGATGACAGAAATGATGATGCGTTTGGGGCAGTTTTTCGGTTGTGTGTACATCGTGTTCTCCTATTTCTGTTTGCCTGAGTTGTTCTGTGGGCTTGGTTGTGAAACCGCCCCCGATTGTTGGAATGTTTCTCTAAAAGAGCGATTGTCTACGGTAAAAAGCAGCGTAAGTTTGGCGCTGAAATTTGTTGCAATCGTGTTTGGTGGTAGGGCGCTAAAAAAAGAGCCTCCGCGTGCTGCAGGATTGAGCGCCTGTTTTATCGTTGCCTGCGTTCCATTCGAGCGCGTGATGATGATTTCGATCTCAGCGGTTTTTACGTCCGGGGGGGATTGCAATTCAGGCGCGGAAATTGACCAACTCATCCTGCCGTTTGGTTTTTCCAACCCGCCATTTGGATCAACCGTGACATTCGTAATTTGCACAACGATCACAGGTGCAGGGCTGGCCTTGGGCTTTTCTGCTTTTGATTTGGATTGGTCGGGGCTTTTATCTTTTTGTTTGCCAGAATCAGTGGTTTTTTTTATCCCTTGTGCGAATGTCGTAATTACAAGTAGCACCGAAAACATCAGCATCCCCATATTTGTTAAAGTCGTTTTTTGGCGCATCATTGTGATCTCCGCGAATTTGGTTGAACTCACCAGCTTCTTCTTTTTTGTAATCGTCCTGCCCGGAGACTTACAAAATTGAAGAAGCTGGTTCTTTTTCGTGGGTATTTTCCGGCAGATAGTCACCCACGAAATGGTTGATCAATGTCACTTCAACTTGATCTGGTGTGAGAATAGAGAATTGGCAAGAGAGAAATCTTTAGTTCAGTTTGAGGTTTTCTTGAGGTTTTTTTCGGGAAAAAATGATTCGTAACTTGTAGGTGGTTGGATCTGAAATATTCTTGATTAAAAATGACTGCGAGAGCACCATTTCTTAACCGGAAGCTGAGCTGAAAATTGGCAGAAAGGAAAATTGGTTGTCGCAGTTAAAAGCATTGAACATAAAGAGCTTCCCTGCTTTCAAGAAAATTTTAGATGTTTTTTATGACTATTAATAGATTAACCCTCATTGTTAGCAGCGTAAATCACCTGGAATTTTGAGGAGAAGTTTTATATGTACCCCGTCAAATATTTGTACGAATTCGATGAGTTTCAAATCAACCCGGACGAGAGATTGTTGTTGAGAAATTTAAGATCAATTACGCTTGCGCCGAAAGTTTTTGAAACACTTTTGCTGCTCGTGCAAAACAGCGGGCACGTCCTTGGCAAAAATGAGTTGATGGAAAAAATCTGGCCTGACAGTTTTGTTGAGGAAACAAATTTGGCGCAAAACATTTCGATCTTGCGCAAGGCGCTTGGCGAAGGGGATGGGCGGAAATTTATCGAAACAGTTCCCAAACTTGGCTATCGGTTTGTGGCATCAGTAAATAAAATGCAAGCTGCACCGCAAGGGGTGATTATTCGAGAAACGACGCGCGCGCGCATTATCGTTGAAGAAACAGAAGACGATAACAACGACTTCGCGTTAGTTCGTACGCCTGCGCCGATCATTGAAATTGCCCCGGAAGACAGCGCGAAACAGCTTCCCGCACCACAATATTTTTTGCCGATGCGCAAACAGCTTGAAACGAAGTACGTTCAGAGCGGAGATGCGAACATTGCATACCAGGTAGTCGGCAACGGCCCGATAGACATCGTGTTTGTAATGGGTTGGGTTTCGCACTTGGATTATTTTTGGGAAGAACCTTCATTCGCTTATTTTTTGAATCGTTTGTCTTCCTTCGCGCGGTTGATATTATTCGACAAACGCGGGACGGGATTGTCAGATCGTGTACCATTGAATCAATTACCTACATTAGAGCAGCGGATGGAAGATGTGCATGCGGTGATGGACGCGGTCGGTTCTGAGCGGGCTGTTTTATGTGGCGTTTCGGAAGGGGGGCCGATGTGCAGTTTGTTTGCGGCCACATATCCTGAAAAAACGACTGCACTGGTGATGATTGGCAGCTATGCGCGACGGATGAAAGATCAGGATTATCCGTGGGGGCCAACGCCGGATGAACGCGAACATTTTTTTCAGGAAATTATTCAGCGTTGGGGCGGGCCGGTTGGCATTGAAGACCGCGCGCCGAGCATGATGAATGACGAACGCTTTTGTCAATGGTGGTCAACGTACATTCGCATGGGGGCGAGTCCCGGTGCGGCTTTGGCGCTGACGAAAATGAATGCGGAAATTGATATTCGCCCGATATTGTCTACGATTCGCGTACCGACATTGGTAATTCATCGGACTGGTGACACCTGCCTAAAAGTTGAGGAAGGTCGTTATTTGGCGGAACGAATTCCTGGTGCAAAATTTGTCGAATTGGATGGTATAGATCATCTTCCATTTGTCGGTGATCAGGATTCTATCTTGGACGAAGTCGAAGAGTTTCTGACAGGCATGCGTCACGCACCTGATTATGATCGTGTGCTGGCGACTGTGCTTTGCACAAAAATTGCTCCGTTGCCAGAGGGATTTCAGCCGACAGTCGAATGGCAAAAGCTTGTTCAGCATCATTATGCATACGTGCGCAAAGCGATTGAATTATTTCGCGGGAAAGAGAGCGAATGCGCTGAATGCGGGATGGTAGCTACGTTTGACGGGCCAGCGCGCGCGATTCGCTGTGCCAGTGCAATCAACGAATCTGCCAAGCGAATGGGCATCCCGATGCAAACCGGTGTACATACAGGGGAATGTGATTTGTTAGTTGATAAAGTTGGCGGGATTGCCGTGCGCATCAGCAGTGAAATCACAAACAAAGCGCAAGCCTATGAAGTGCTGACATCCAATACTGTGAAAGATTTGGTCGCAGGCGCAGGAATTAACTTTGCCGAGCGGGGAACTCACTCAATTTCAGAAGTACCAGATGAATGGCGATTATATGCGGTGGTTTGAAATCGAACTTCTAACCAGTTTTACGAATGCACTTTGGATGTAGCTACTTGTTCTTCAGGTTCAGTTTTAGACGGCTGGGGAGAAGGCTGTGCATCCATATCGCGTTTGATGGCGTCAAGAATTCCGTTCACGAATTGTGTTGCTTCGTGAGTTGAGAAACGACGGGCAATTTCCAGTGCTTCATTAATCGCAACGGTGCGCGGCGTATTTGCCTGATAGACAAATTCATAGACAGCCATCCGCAACAAATTGCGATCAACCACGGCCATTCTAGGGATGCGCCAGTGTTCAGTTCTTATTTTGATTCGCTCGTCAATTTCGTCCATATGCTCAATAGTGCCGATCACTATTTCATTGGCGAAATCTTTGATATCGTCAGTGGCCTCTGCCAATTCGCCCCAGTAAGATTCAATGATTTCAGTCACTGGCTGACGAGACAAATCGAATTGGAATAGCATTTGCAGCGCGCATTCACGCGCCTTGCGTCTTGCACCCATAATTTTTCAATCAACAAATTAATAGAATAATAACTTCAGCATGGGGCGCGAGCGATTTCTCGCTCAGCTTTAGTTACAACTCTTTCATTAAATTAGCCATTTCGATAGCAGTCATCGCTGCCTCGAATCCTTTATTACCTGCCTTGACACCCGCACGGTTGATTGCCTGTTCGACTGTATCCGCCGTGATAATGCCATACGCGACAGGAACACCTGTTTCTAATGCTACAGCCGATAACCCTTTGGTCACGTCGGCTGCCAAATGATCGTAATGAGACGTCTCGCCACGGATAATAGCACCGAGACAAATAATCGCATTATATTTTTTATTGGTAGCTAGTTTTTTGGCTGCAAGTGGGATTTCAAAAGAGCCGGGAACGCGCACCGTTAAAATATTCTCTGTTTCTGCGCCAAGTCGTCGCAGCGCCTCTTGCGCGCCACCGATTAAACGGCTGACGATCAAATCATTCCAGCGACTAGCAACTATGGCAAAGCGCAAACCATCCGCACGCAATGCTCCTTCAACTGTTTGGTCAAGTTTGTCGTTATTCATTTGCAGTGGCGTAAGTATAGTTATGCAGTCCAGTCAGGTCAAGAAAATGCTTAGTCACAAGTGAATCAATCTCGAATTGCATAACGAACTATTAATAATTGCAAGCCGCGCCGCGTTAATCCAAGCTCACGCGCAGTGCGGGAAACGTTGCCAGCGTTCTTGCGCAGCGCTTCAACAATGACGTGCGATTTGAATTGATCTACGGCTTCAGCAATCGTGAGATTCTCCCAGAATTGCGGGCTGAGTAAACCATTCACCATCGAAGTTTGGGAATTTGTGATCGTTAGTGCGTTGCGGCGCAATTCTTGCGAAAGGTGATCGGGCGTAATTGCCAAGCCATCTTCGCCGCGCGCGACAATGCGTTGAATTTCGTTGGTGAGTTGCCGCACGTTGCCAGGCCATTCGCCCACCATTAACAAATCCATAGCCTGCGGCGTGATTTGAATATTTTTACGTCCGAATTTTTCGGCAAAATTTTGCACGTAATGATTTACGATAGCAGGGATTTCTGAACGACGTTCGCGCAAAGGTGGGACTTTGAGACGGATCACATTCAAGCGGTAATATAAATCCTCACGAAAGCGACCCGCCGCTACCATTTCTTCTAAATCCGAATTCGTAGCCGCAATAATTCGCACCTCAACTTTGATTGGACGTTGTTCGCCGAGCGGCTGAATTTCGCCCTCCTGTAAAAAACGCAATAGCTTCGGTTGAATCTCTAACGGCAAATCGCCGACTTCATCCAGAAACAATGTACCTCCTTCTGCCGCGCGAATTACGCCCGCTGAATCAGCTACTGCGCCTGTGAACGCGCCTTTTTTATAGCCAAATAAAAATGCGTCAGATAATTCTTTGGGAACTGCTGTGCAATTGAATGGCACAAAAACTTTGGCGCGGCGTGATGAAAGCGCATGGATCGCGCGTGCGACTAATTCTTTGCCTGTGCCGGATTCGCCTGTTATCAAGGCTGTGACATCTGAAGACCGAATGCGATGAATTTCTTCGACCAGCTTCGTCATTGCTGGGCTGGAATGGATAAACCCTGCCAATAAATTTTCATTTGACGTGACTGCGTTAATTTCTCCGTCGGGCTTTGCATTATCTTTTTCGTGCAATGCGCAGGTATTCAATCCTAATTCGACTACGCGCAATAAGGAATCAATTGCGAGCCCGAAGGGGAGTCGCGCTGAACCGCGCGGCGAAATTAATAAGCTCGCTGATTTTGCTTTGACAGGTGTGATGCGGAACAGAGAAACGTTCAGGCTTTGCGCAATTTTTTCCCAACCAGAACCATTTTCAGGGTGATCAAAAGATTTGATAATTTCGCAGGCTTCGATTTCATTCCAGCCTTTGCTGACAACAATATTTGGCATTACTGCCAGCGGATTGGATTCAAAAATTACCAGTTTTTGTGCGGTTGTTTCGGCTTTAATAACGGCGGCTAATTCGCGCAATAATAATTCGCGCGAAGTCGAAGCTTCGCTTAATCGCATCGTCAGCAATTGTACGAGCTGCGCAATTTCTTCCTGTGTTGGCGCCGAATGACGATCTAGCGCGGCGATGGCTTCGTCCGCCTGTGCGAGCGCGTTGACTGCCGATAGTGTTTTAAATGTATTTCGCGCTTGTTCTAAATGCTCGGCGGCGCGCTCCGGTTGTGTATGCGAATACGCGCAGCCCAGCCAATAATGGGCCCGCGCGCTTTTGTACACGTCTCCTAATAATTCAAAAGTCGAAATGGCGCGACCGAAATGATTTGCAGCGCGGGTGAAATCTTTTTGCTTGAGCGCGAGGATTCCGCTTAATCGTTGCGTGTTGCCAGAAATCGCCAAATCAGCGGGCGACTCTTTTGTCTCGTTGTTGAGGGCGCGTAATTCGTCAGCCAGTTGATCGAGATTGCCTGTCGGGAATTGCGCTTCGATGATGAATAATTTTGCTTCAGAAATCGCTTGGCGATCTCCAATTTTTTCGCCGAGCGCGAAGGCTTTTTGTGCCAGTTCCAGCGCTGCTTCGGGTTTGTTCATTGTCAAAAAACATTGGCATAAAGTACGGAGCGCTTGCCCTTCGTACCATTTGTTGCCGTGCTCAGTTGCTGTTGCAACAGCATTTTCAAGGAGCGTTTGCGCTTCGGTCAAATTACCGCGCAGCATTTGCAACTTTCCCAGCGAATCCAAAATCATCGCAACTTCGGCGCGCCGTCCGTCAATTTCGGCGGCATACGCGAGCGCTTTTTCAAGCGCAATTTGTGCGCGATCCCATTCGCCAACGAGAATCAATGAATCGCCCAAATTATTGTAGCCATCCATCGCGTTGGATTTATGTTCAGTGCGTTCGTAATAAGAAATCGCTTTTTCTAAATACGTGATGCTTTCTTGCGGACGTTTGAGAAAGCCACACGCGCCCGCCATGTTGTTATAAATTTTGCCTAAAATATTATTGGCCGAACGATCTCCGATTAACGTTCTGGCTTGCTCTAAATTATCCAGCGCAGCTTCCCACCGACCTTCAAAATAATTTGCCATTGCCAAGCCGAACCACGCTTCAGAGAGGCCGCGCCAATCACCAGTTTTGCGAAAATGTTGGAGCGCTTGTTGCGCATAATCGCGGGCAATCGAATATTCATTGATGCTGCGATAAACGCGCGCAAGTGCGACAAAAATTGTGCCGAGTTCAGAATCGGAATTTTGCGATTCAACTTCGCGCAAAGTTGAATTCAGAATAGCGATTGCTTTGGGCTGATTGCTCAAATAATTGTAGGCGAGCGCCGCTTGTGTGCGCACGCAAACAAATGCATTTGTATCCAATTCAGCCCAACTTGAAGCAGCTTCATAATGCGCGACTGCTTCCAACGATTCGCGGTAGCGGCCTTGCATTTCGTAAGAGACAGCGAGCGCGCAGCGTGTCTTTGCTACCAGAATCGGAAACGTACTGACATTTTTTAGCAAGGTGGCAATTTCTTTTTGTGCGCTAATGGCTAAGCCCTGATCGAGCAGCAGGCGAACTTCATCCAGTTTGTGCTCCAGTCTTTCAATGATGGCAGAAGAGCGTGATTGCCTGCGCATTTCTATTAGATTTGAAGTATTCGGGGCGAATTTGTTGATCATTTTTTGTCAGTACTCGGTATTGTCTTTTCCATCATCGGCAATAACTGTCATTGCGCTTGAGCTATCGCCTTGTTTCATAAAACTCAGCGATTGGATAAACATGTCGCTGGCAATAATTCCATCACTGGCGATAATTCCGTCGCTGGCAATAATTCCATCACCCGCGATTAATCCATCGCTGGCGATGATACCTACAGGCATGAAAATTGTACCATTGCCTAGCGCGGCGCCGTTGCTGACAAAAATATTATTGCCGAGCAAAATTCCATTTGTGAAAAATGTCTGGTCGCTGGCGATAATGCCGTCACTGGCGATAATCCCATCGCTGAGCAATTGCCCGATGTTGTAGATTTTTTGATATTTCGTGATCAGATCGTTGCCCAATGCGAAAGTTGGGCCAGTCAAAATTCCTTGCGCCCACGAAAATGAAAATCCACTGATAGTTGATGAAGGAGTTGGCGCTATATTCGTCGTCAATAATGGCGCACCTAAAATTGTTGTTGTGCTTAAATCCGTTCGTACTAATTTGGCTAATCGCACTGCGCCTTCGATGTTGAGTTGGCCTGCGCCTTGTTCCAGCAAATTGAATCCCGCGAGCGGTTGTGCCGAATACATCAAAATCGTTTTGACTAAATTGGGCGTGAGCGAGGGGTTAACTTGGAGCATCAGTGCGATTGCGCCAGTTACAACCGGGGTCGCCACCGATGTCCCATTCATCGTCATCATCTTACGCTCTTCGTCCATCGAAACATTTGTCGCCAATGTAGGGTTTTCTGTTACGAGTAGATTGTGTTCAGCTTCGGCCCCAATAATTTTATTACCTGGGGCAACCAAGTCTGGCTTGAGAATATTATCGTGATGGCGAACGCCCTTTTCGTCTGTCCAAAAACTTCGTGTCGGGCCGCGTGAACTATAACTGGTTACGCCATCGTCGCCGCGTGAATCTGTCCCGAACGTATTGCTTGCGCCTACTGTGATTGCAGATGGTTCGTTGCCGGGAACGTGAATTAATCCGTAAACTTTTTTCCCTGTATTATCCTTGCCATTATTGCCAGCCGCCGCGACAACGATTACGCCTGCATTCACTAATTTTCTTACAGCGCGGCAGATGGGATCGTTTTTGTAAGAATCAACCGCAGGCGCACCGATGCTCATGTTTACTACGCGAATGTTGTAAGTGGCGTGATTTAGGAGCAGCCATTCCAGCGCGCGCAAGACATTTGTCACTGTGCCTTTGCCCTGATCGTCAAGCACGCGCAAATTGATAATGTTTGCGTTCGGCGCAATGCCAAGATAGGCGTTGGAGGCGATGCGGCCATTTCCGACAGCAACTGAAGTGACGTGCGTGCCATGTCCAAACGGGTCATGCTCAGGGTTCTCTAATTCAACATCGGTGAAATCTATACCCATCACAAAGCGCCGTTTTCCGTTACGATCTAGAAACGATTTGTGTTCGCGGTCTATCCCTGAATCAATGATTGCGATCCCAATTCCCGTACCATCAAGGCCAGAACTGGCAGTGCTATTTACTAGGCCGCGTGCAAAATCTGCGCCTGTTGTCGCCGATAAATGCCCCAGCGATCTGACATCTCGTTCAGGAGAAATAAAGGACACGTCGGGTTGGCTGGCTAATTCAGTAACTATGGCTTTGGGTAAATCCACAGCGCGCGAGGCTAATTTTTCAAATTTATCTTTGTCCTTGATGACGATTCCGGCACGGCTGAGAATTTCCTGCGTTTTTGTGCCAGGCTGACCGTTCAACTGCAAAACAATTTTCACGCGATCCGTATTGGCATCACTAATTTTTGTTTTCAAGTCATCGGAGATTTTCTTTTCATCGTCTAACCGTTGTGTGGCAAGGCGCATATTTCCATTACGCCGATTCGTCGAACGCCCAGAGCGTGTGGTTCTGTCTTGCGCGTTTACTGGCGGTACTGATGTAAAACTCAGTACCACTACAATGAGGATTTGGCTGATGATTTGATGGAATAATTTATTTTGCTGCATTACTCAGGGCCCTTTCTGCTCCCCAAACGCCAATGACTGAAAATTTTGGTTTTCTGTGCAATGTCGCACACCTTTATCCTTCAATTTCTATATGAGCAACCTATATGCCAAGAGTTTTTGTTTGTAGAAAACTGTCGAAAGACATTAACGCATCAATAACAAAAATAGCTAAGTGAAATATTTACAACGTGTTAAGTGCGAGCTCTCTTTACCGCGTGATTTTATTCATAACATCTATTCTTAATAATGGATGCGAGAAGTATTTCGCATTGCGAATATTTTTTCGCAGTGTATTGTAAGCCGAGTTATTAGAACAAATGCAAGTGGAAAATCGGTTCGCAGCCAAAATAAGTTCGCTCAGTGCGAATTGGCATTCGCAGTAGGGTAATCTCGTTCCAAATTCCCAACATAAATCAGGTTTGCGGTAAGTGTAACGCTGGGTTTGGTTTGCAGTGAGGAACTGCCCTAAGAATAATTCGGCACGCCAATTGACATAGTGAAAGCGGAAACGGCAAATGCCCTGAGCAATGGGCAAGCAGGAAATGACGGTTAACTAAAGGAGAGATATGAATAGTAAGTATCAACGCACTCATAATTATTGGCAGATTGGCAAAGCTCTTTTTGCAATTTTGTTATTGGTTTTTGGAGCGTTTCCGGTCGCGCCTGTTTTGGCAGGTTCGGACGATGATTCTGGTTTGTTTGAATTGCATGGCACGATCAGCGCTATGCCTTCTGCGGCAAATCTCATAGGGGATTGGACGATTGGCGGAAAAACAATCCACGTTACAAGCACTACGGTGATTAAGCAGGAAAGCGCAAAAGCCGCCATCGGCGCATATGTCGAGGTCAAAGGCCTAGTGCAAACAGACGGTTCTGTGAATGCCGCAAAAATTGAAACACAACTTGCTTCAGACGGGGGGAGTTCGTCAGAAATTACAGATGCAATCGAAGAATTGCCCAGCACTACCGGGCGCATTGGGGATTGGAAAGTTGGAGGCAAAGTTGTCCACGTGATTGCCACAACATTAATCAAACAAGAGCGCACTTCAATTGCGGTAGGCGTCATTGTGGAAGTGCATGGCACGGCACAAGTGGATGGATCAATCAACGCCATCAGCATCGAAACGAAATCAGGTATAAGCAGCGAAACTAAATTCATTGGTAAAATAGAAGATTTACCCAGCACCGCAGGGCGAGTCGGTGATTGGAAAATCAGCGGTCGTGTCGTTCACGTCAGTACAACAACTTTGCTCAAACAGGATGACGGTGTGGTTGCGCTGGGAGTTACTGTAAAAGTCGAAGGTGCTCCGCAAGCAGATGGCTCAATCAACGCTGTGCAAATCGAAGTCAAATCCGTTCCTGAAACGCAGGTAAAAGAAGTCGAATTTAGAGGTACGGTCGAGAGCTTGCCGAACACGACAACTTTAATTGGTGAGTGGCGTGTAAGCGGGCGCACGGTGAAGGTGACAGCAAATACAAAAATGAAAACTGAATACGGCCCTGCGCGTGTGGGTTCGCTCGTTGAAGTTGAAGGATATCAACAAACGGATAATTCGGTTGAAGCGAAAAAAATCGAAGTCGAATCTCAACCTGCCGCCGCAGTCCGTAATACTCCCGGTTATTGCCGCTTTTATGGTGAGATCAAATTATTGCCGAGCACGCAAGGCTGGATTGGCGAATGGCAGGTTGGCGGCGTCAAGGTCAACGTAGTTTCTACCACTACCATTAATCAGGAGCGCGGGGCTGTTGCCGTCGGCGCTTTAGTTGAAGGTTGGGCAATTCCGCAAACAGGTGGCGGTTTGCAAGCCGTACGTCTCGAAGTAAAAGGACTTGGCAATAGCGCTGGTTATCTAAAATTATTTGGCACGATCAAAGCGTTGCCCGCCAGCACAGATTTTGTGGGTGATTGGACAGTTGGCAGCAAAACTGTACACGTTACTTCCTCCACGCGGATTAATCAGGAAAAAAATAAAGTTGCCGTCAATGCATTCATCGAGGTCGAAGGCAATCAACGCACAGATGGTTCATTAGATGCAACTTCCATTGAAGTCAAATCAGATGCCAGTGTTAGCGGCGACAACACGGGATTCGTTAGCTTCTATGAAACGGTTCGCGCCTTGCCTGCAACTGCGAATTTTGTGGGTGATTGGACAGTTGGTAGCAAAACGGTTCATGTGCTTGCAACTACAATTCTGAATCAGGAACGAGGCGCTCCTGCAATTGGATCTCTAGTCGAAGTCAAAGGACTGCTGAAATCTGATGGCTCGATTGATGCGACAAAAATTGAAGTAAAAGGGAATTCGATTGCTGGCGGCGTAGGCGCAACGTTTATCGAAATCGTTGGCAAAATTACTGCGCTCCCGACAACGAGCAATTTGGTTGGTGACTGGGCAGTGGATGGTCGCACCGTGCGCGTTAGCTCTGCCACGTTCATTAAACGCGAGCACGGTGCGGCTGCGGTGGGTATGTTGGTTGAAGTCAAAGGCCAGATGCAAAATGATGGCTCCATTGATGCCACCGTCATTGAAGTCAAACGTGAGAGCAACTTCACAACTTTGAATCGCATTACTTCGGTTAACGCTGGTGGTTATCAAGCCGAAAGCTCAGTTGAAGGAATCATCGCAGCCTTCGGTGGTAACCTTGCTACAGCAACGGTAAGTGCTACGAGTCTTCCTTTGCCCACCTCATTAGGTGGAGTGAGCGTACTGGTTGATGGTAAGCCCGCGCAATTGTTCTTCGTCTCTGCAAACCAAATCAATTATCTGGTTCCCGCAGGTATCGCGCTTGGCTCTGCGAAAGTTGAAGTCGTACGCAGCAACGCAGTCGTTGCACAAGGCACAATCAATTTGCCGGGAGTTGCCCCCAGCGTGTTTTCGTTCAATAGCGACGGGGCTGGCGTGCCTGCCGGATATGTCACGCGCGTCAAAGCAACTGGCGAGCAAAGCAACGAAGCGATTCACAAATACGATAATTCACTACGCAAATTTGTAGCGAACCCCATCCTTCGCAAATCTGGCGAATCGCTTTACTTGATTGTGTATGGGACGGGCTTTAAGGCTGCGCCCGACAGTGATGGCAATAAATCAAATGGTGTAGCGGAAAATATTGAAGTGACGATTGGTGGAGTCAAAGCACAAGTTGATTATGCCGGACAGTCACCATTCGTCGGAGTCGAACAGCTTAACATTAAACTACCTGACAACATTCCGGGCAGCGCAAGCGTCACGATGTTGGTGAAAGTATTCGACGGACAAGGTAATTTGCTTCGCACCAATGAAGTAGCACTTGCGATTCAATAATTAAATCAACCAATTTACTGTCCCAATTCAATTGCAGGGGAATTGAATTGGGACAGTGAAGCCCAGACACTGAAGCGAGGCCGTTTAGTGTCTGGGCAATTTTTTCGCTTATTTTACGCAGGATTTATAAACGTTCAGGTCTTGAACCACCGATTAAAAAAGCTCCCAGCCGAACGATCATGCCTGCGCTTTTAGGATTTTTTTCAGCCTTAATTTTGATCGTTAATTTATGTTCGCCATAGCTTAATCCGCCAGCAATGATGCGAGTTCCAATAGTCGGCTCTTTGCTGTATAGGTCAATGTGTTTGAGTGGGGCGGGCGCGGGTTTGCCATCAATCAAGCATTCGATGACGCCGCTGTCTGGGCCGCTGCGGAATGAAAGGCCTACGACTGTGCCTTCAAAGCTTACATTGATTTCCTGATTGGCTTTATCTCCAACAAGCAAGGCCGATGGCAAGGTCTTTTCGATGGAATTTTCATTGTGCCACAATGGGCCGTGTGCAATTTCGGCGAAGGGTTTGAGTTCACCATAAGTCATTTCATCGCTCAGATAATAACCTGGCAAAACGCGCACAGGTGGTGAAGCCTTGGCGTTTTCTTCGGCTGCCAAAAACTCACAAATTTTATCAGCGATAAATTTGTGACCATCGTCATTTAGATTGATTCCATCCTTGCTCACTATTGCTAAATTGACGGACTGATTTTTTAGCATTTCAACCAAATTCAGAGCGGGCAGATGATAATAATTGGCAATTTTTTCGTGCGAAGAAATCGTCGCATTATTTTTTGCGTTCGGCGCGTAAACCATCACAATTTCAGGCGGCTGCGAGACGGCTAAGAGTTGGCGAATGATCCCTTCGATAGATTTTTCGACAGCGTCAGAATTTTCTTCCGCATCGCTGGCTGCAAATTCAAGAAAAACTAAATCAGGTTTTTGTTCGACTACGTCACGCCGCACGCGGATTGCGGCGTAGAGTGAATTCGTACTAGGTGCGGCGGCATTGAGTTCATTAAATTTCGTTTGCGGAAAATGATTTTTGAGCCAGGCGTTGACCAATGCACGATACGAAGTTTTGTTCGCATCACTAGCCCCGATTCCTTGTGAGACAGAGCCTCCGAGATAAGCAATCGAAAGAGTTTTACCGCTACGGACTTTATCAAAAAATAATCCGATGTTGCGGCGCGGCGCTTCACGTATTTGCGTGGCTTCTTGTCGTTCAACTAATAAAAGCGGACGTTGAAATTGCGGGGGGTCAAAGGAGTTGGGAAATCTTGCATCCTGCGCTTGGTTGAGTGAAACAATTAAAGTGATGAGAAAAAATGCGAAAAAGAATGAGCGAATTTTCATTATCAATTGTCCTCCGCGAAATTATCAGTCAAACTGCTGGGCTTTAAGTGGCGGAAGAATTTGCCACTACACATATAGTGATTAATAACTGCCAATTATGCAAAACATTTTTATTACTGGCGCAAATCGGGGACTCGGTTTGGAATTCGTGCGCCGCTTTTTAGAACGAGGTGATCGCATCTTTGCCGCTTGCCGCAATCCGAACGAAGCGGGTTATTTGCAGGCGCTCAAACAATCTACGCCCGCTGGCAATCTGACTATTATCAAGCTGGACGTGGCTGATGATTGTTCCATTCTGGATGCGTTTGCGGTCGTGAATGCCAAGATCAAAGGCTTGGATTTACTCATCAATAACGCTGGAATTTATCTGGGACGAAGAGGTGCAGCAACAAATCATTCGTCTGATGTGACGGGCGATAATTTGGGGATTCTTAATTATTATGAAGGTGTAGAGGTGCTGCGCACTAATGCAATTGGCCCGATGATTCTAACGCAGCAGCTACTGAATTTACTGAAAGCCGGAAATAACCCGCGCGTGGTCAGCATCACTTCAGGTTATGGTTCGATCACAAATAATAACTGGGGTGAGCCTTTTCATTATAGCGCCAGCAAAGCCGCTTTGAATATGTACATGCGATCCTTTGCTGTCAGCGCCAAGCCTTTAGGGATTACCTCCGTAGTCATTTCGCCGGGTTGGGTGCAGACAGAAATGGGTGGGCAGTCGGCACCACTAAAACCATTACAATCCGTAGATGGAATATTGCGCGTGATTGATGCTCTATCGCTGAAACAGACAGGAACATTTTTTGATTGGCAGGGCGAAATTTTGGATTGGTAATATTCATGGGCAACGCCGACACGCCAAAAACAAAACTGCAAAGATTACTTGAATACGTTGCTGTTGACCCCACGCCGCTGAAAATTTCTCGCGACTATCGGTTATTTTTCGGCGGCCAAGCTGTATCTTCGTTTGGTTCAATGATGACTTATGCCGTGTTTCCGTTGCAGATGTATCAGCTCACGAAATCAAATGTGTACGTAGGTCTGATTGGCATAGTCGAATTTGCCCCGATGTTTGTGCTGGCGTTAATTGGCGGGGCTTTGGCGGATTCAGTTGATCGGCGCAAACTGATAATCAGTTTGGAAATCATGAAAGCGCTTTTGATTGGCTTGCTGGTGGTAAATGCTTTGCTGGCTCAACCAAAAATATGGGCGCTATTTGCCGTGACCTTTTTTTATGCGGCGGTCGCCGCGTTGCAACGACCAGCAATTGAAACAATTTTGCCGAATATTTTGGGCGCTGATCATATGCCTGCGGCTTCGGCGCTCGGCTCGTTGCGCTACAATTTTGCAGCGATTGCCGGCCCTGCGCTTGGCGGCGCGATCGCTTCGATTTTTGGCGTAGCCTTTGCCTACGGAATTGATGTCGCCACATTTTTAGTTTCATTGCTGACGCTAAGCTTGATGAATTTGGCTTTGCCGCGCGAACATTCACCAGGGGTTAGCCTCAACTCAATTAGTGAAGGATTGCGATATTCATGGCAGCGCAAAGAATTGTTCGGGACTTACATTATTGATTTCATCGCAATGTTTTTTGGGATGCCGATGGCACTTTTCCCCGCGATGGCTGAAAATTTTGGGCAAGGATCAATTGGCTTACTTTACGCAATGCCTGCTGTGGGCGCATTTTTGACTTCGCTTACTTCAGGCTGGGCAAATAAAATTTATCGGCATGGCTTGGCTGTTGCTATTGCTGCTACGGTGTGGGGCTTCGCAATCATTGGGTTTGGTTGGGCGACAAAATTGTGGTTGGCATTGTTATTTCTCGCATTAGCAGGGGCGGCGGATATGGTTAGCGGGTTATTTCGTATGACGATGTGGAATCAAACGATTCCTGATCGCATTCGCGGGCGGATGGCAGGCATTGAGTTGATTAGTTACACAACAGGGCCGATGCTGGGAAATGCTGAAGCGGGATTAGTGGCAGGGGTGTTTGGCCTGCGTGCGTCCGTGATTTCAGGTGGGATTTTATGTGTCATCGGCGCGGTTGGGATGTCGTTATTATTACCGCAATTTATTCGCTATGATGGGCGCGAAGGATTGCGGCAAAAACAAATCGAAGAGGAATTATTCAAGCAATAATTTATTTTGAGGGGGATAAATGCAAAAACGAAAACTTGGAAATAGTGATTTAGAAATTACTCCGATTGGTGTCGGCGCTTGGGCTATGGGCGGCGGAGAGTGGGCTTTTGCCTGGGGTGAACAAGACGATGAGGATTCGATCAAAGCGATTCAGACTGCGATTGATGCGGGTATGAACTGGATTGATACTGCGATGGTTTATGGGCACGGGCATTCTGAACAAGTCGTCGGACGTGCGATTGCCGGAATGAGCAATAAGCCGTATGTGTTCACTAAATGCTCGCGTTTGAAAAATCCAGAAGGTGGATTAATGGGCTGTCTAAAAGCGGAATCAATTCGCACAGAGTGTGAACAAAGCTTACGCAATTTGAATGTAGACACGATTGATTTATATCAAATTCATTGGCCGCAGCCTGATGAAGATATTGAAGAAGGCTGGGAAACGCTGGCGAAATTGAAGGCAGAAGGCAAAGTGCGCAACATCGGCGTCTCGAATTTTAATGCCGCACAAATGAAACGCATTCAGTCAATCGCGCCCATCACTTCATTGCAACCGCCATATTCTTTGCTACGCCGCGAGATCGAAGCCGAAACATTGCCTTTCGTGGCGGAGCACAACATTGGCGTGATTGTATATTCGCCGATGGCTTCAGGATTGCTCAGCGGCAAAATGACGAAAGAGCGCGTAGCGAATTTCCCTGAAAATGATTGGCGTCGTCAGCGTGACATTTTTCAGGAACCAATGCTTTCGCGCAACCTCGCGCTAGCAGATAAGCTGACAGCAATTGGCGCTGCACACGGGCGGAGCGCCGGCGAAACGGCTATTGCGTGGACGCTGCGCCGTCCCGAAGTTACAGCCGCAATCGTTGGCGTACGCAGCCCTGAACAAGTTGCTGGCATAATTGGCGCAGCGGAATTTCGCTTGAGTGAAGCTGAAATTAACGAGATCGAAAATTTCTTAGCGGCGTAATACAGTTATTTACATTGAAAGTGCAGGGCAGTGCGATTACCATGCACTTTCATTAATCTTATTTCATCAGACAACGCGAATTTAAACTTAATACATCAGAGGACACATTATGGTAGCCAGTAATAAAAAGCCTCCCACAGACTATTGCATCGGCGACGAAGTTTCGTATGCCACAGGCTCCGGCATAAATTATGGTGAAGTGATTCGGATTTTAGAAGGCGGTCAGGCCATCGAAATTTTGTTAGAAGATGGACGACGTGAAATTAAAAAATCACGCGACGGCGCAGTTCGGCTACTTCGTCGTTCATCTGGTGCTAGTGAATTAGAAGAAAAGAATAAAGATCGCAAACATAGTTTCGATCAGGAAATTCGTGATGTAATGAAAAGTGACATCAAACGTTAGTTAGCATTTGTTCCAACGACCATTGCGCACGATCCATCAATTCTGATTTTAGTTGCTGAGAGGCTTCAACAGGGACTATGCTGTTCATCCAGGCAGCGCCCTAATCCAAATTTCGGAGGAAGTAATGAGAAAGTTATTTTTAGTTTGCACCATTTCTCTGCTCAGCATTACCGCTTGGGCGCAGAATCAGAATTCTGGCAACGCCCCAGAAAAAAACGAGACAGAAACACGCAGCACGAATTTGAAAATCAGTGAGGGCGCGGTTGGAAAATTATCGTTGCGTACGCCGCTTAGCACCAAACTAAATGAAGTCGGTGATAATGTGGACGCAGTTTTGTACGAAGACGTTCGTTCCGACGATGGCAAAATAGCGATTCCCAAAGGCACTCAATTTTTTGGTCGTGTCACACAAATTCAACGTGCCGGGAAAGGCCAAAAACAATCTACGCTCAAAATAACCTTCGAGAATATGTTGATGCCATACGGAGCGGAAAAGGTTTCTGTCACGGTTGTGGCGATTGACGATTACGGTAACGACGAAAAATATAAGTCCAAGGACGACGAAGGTAAAGTGCAGGGTGGGCGTTCTGGTGGACGCACTGCTCGAAACGCAGGCATGGGCGCAGGCATGGGCAGTATTGGTGGTATCTTCGGTGGCTTGGCAGGCGCAGCAATTGGTGCGGGCGCAGGTGCTATGGCAGGTGTTTTGATGACCAAAGGTAATGATTTAAAGTTGAACGAAGGTACGATCCTTCGGATTCGTTTTGAAAAACAAATGGAGCTGCCTGATTTTGAACAGGATCGGCCAGGTGCGCGAAGACTAAATTAATAGGTGATTCGCTAGCGGCGCAATGCTACCTGTTTGAACTGATTGCCACGCAACATTTTTAGCGGTAATCGTTCTTGCTGGTAGTATTGCTACTCCATATTCCCCAGAAAAAATAATGCGCGTAGCGATTGATGCGATCCCCCTCGTAGCAAGTAAAACAGGCGTTGGACATTACACAGACGCTTTAGCTGAATGGTTGGCAAGAACTCATCACGATCATCAATACGAATTAATTTCGCCCTTTGATTTTGAGTTCATTCATACCTCAGAAACCCCACAAAACCTGAGCCGGAAATTTACTCCCGTACGCTCCGTTTTTAAAAAATGGTGGCTGGTTGGACTGCCAGCTCTGTTGCAAATTTCTCCTGTAGACGTTTTTCACGGCACAAATTATTGCGTTCCGGTTTTTGCCTCGTGTCCGACGGTTGTCACGATTCACGATTTATCGTTGTGGTCGCAGGCTCAATCCCACTTGGCAAGCAATGTCCAGCGAGGTAAACGCCGCATCCCGATTATGGCACGACGAGCCAATATGATCATTGCTCCCAGCGAAGCGACCAAACAGGAAATCATCAAACACCTTCGTATCAGCCCTGAAAAAATTCGCGTCGTTCACGAAGCAGCACGCGAAAAAATGAAACCGTTGCCGCCCTCGGAATATGAACCAATTCTAAAAAAGTACGATATTCAAACACCATACATTTTGTACACAGGCACAATTGAACCACGCAAAAATCTCATCAAATTAATTCAGGCTTACAACGAAGTGCTGAAGCATACTGAGCATCAACCTCAATTAGTTTTATGCGGCGGGCGTGGCTGGTTGGAAGAAGAAGTGTTTGAGCAGGTCGCTGAATTGAAATTGCAACGAATGATTAAGTTCACCGGTTATGTCCCTGACGAAGATTTGCCTGCGTTGTATTCGGCGGCTGAAGTATTTGTTTATCCTTCGATTTATGAAGGATTTGGCTTGCCTCCGTTGGAAGCTATGGCGTGTGGTGCGGCTGTGATTTCCAGCAATTCCTCCAGCCTGCCCGAAGTTGTCGGCGAGGGGGGAATTCAAGTTGACCCGCAAAATCGCGAAGAATTAGCTGGAGCGATTGCTGCGCTACTGACTGATGTAGAGCAGCGCGAAAATTTTCGGCGCGCTGGCATTGAACGTGCCAAATTCTTTTCGTGGGAGCGCGCGGCGCACGAGACTCAGGCTGTTTATGATGAAGTTTTCCAGGCTTGGCTGCGAAAAAAACAACGTTAATTCCGGTTGCTTTCGGTTCACAGCTTTTTGCAGTATCCTCGCACGTTGTTTACGCATTTATTAAATGTGAACTGAGTATTCAAGTCCCATGGCAAAAATTTTTACTAACCTGCGACTGTTATTTTCGCAAGACCAAAATCAAGTTCAGCATACATTGGGCGAACGCCACGACCGCACGGAAATTCGCCTCGATCAGGCTGAGCCGCGCCTTGATGCCAGTGAACAACGGCTCGACGTTGTCGAACAACGCGCGGATTCATTGACCGAAAAACTGGATACTGCAATTGATAAAGCAGATGGCGTCAGCGAAGAGCTCGTCCGCATTCGTCAGTTGCTGGAAACCCGCTTGGATAAATTTGAGCAAAACATTGAAACCCGCCTTGATACATTTGAGGAAAATATTGATAAGCGCGTGGACAAGCGGTTTGAGACCTTAGAGCAATTGCACGATGCAAGATTTGGCGGCATTGAAGCTCGACTGGATATTTTGGAGGAAAAAATTGGGGAAGAATTGTCCTCACTTTCAAGCCGCATTGACAAGCGCGCTGATAATTTTGAGTTTGCTCTCAGCGAACGCTTCGACCAATTCGACGCGGCAGTTGATGATCGTTTGACAAATTACGAAAGTGTAGTGGATCAACGCCTTGAGACTTATACCACGGAAATGGATCAGCGCTTCGCCACATATTCTGAAAATGTAGATTTACGTTTTGACGAACGCTTAACTGCTGTCGAAACTCGCAATGATGAGCAACAGAAAATGCTTATAGCGAATGTAAATCAGACATTTGATCAACGCGCGAGGGCTTTGGATGCGCGTACTGATGACCGGCATAGCAATCTTGAACGCAATCTGGATCAACGTTTAAACGGGTTTGAGAAGGGAATTGATTCACGTCTTTTCAACCGCGAAAAATATGTGGATGATCGTTTAGTACGTATCGGCGATGATATTGTTGCGCGCACTGATTTGTTGTTGCAACACGTCGAACAACGCATGGATCAGTTGCGGCGCGGCATGCGATTAATGCTGGAAGCAAAAGACGCTCCGGCAGAGCAGGCTACAAAAACGCTCGCGCAATATGATCAATTAATGAAATCACGTCAAGCCTTGAGTGATATTGCCGCGCAAGTCAAAGAGCATTTAGCGCAAAATCCTGAAGACACCAAAGCCCACTATTTCAAAATCATCGAATGGAAAAACGAAGCGATTGAGAGCCTGAAAAAATATTCGCCGGATGAGCAGGAAATCGTGGATTACATTTGGAGCTTTATTGATCGCACGAACCCGAAACATGTTTCCTATGCCGAAACTCACATGCGGCGTTTTGTTGCGACATTAAATCGAATTCCTCCGCCACAAAGAACCTCGGCAAAATTACTCGAACTGGGCAGTTGCTTTTTCTTCACTCCCGCCATTCAAAAGTTTTGCGGGTATACAAATATTAGTTGCGCGGATTGGTTTGAAGGCGCGCCGAATAAGGCTGAACAGCGAATTGCCAAACAAATTTCTGGCAAAGAATCGCATACTTACGAGACGCAGCTATTTAATGCTGAGCACGATAAATTCCCTTATGCTGATAATACATTTCAGGCTGTATTGTGCTGCGAAATGTTGGAGCATCTTAGCCGCGATCCGATGCATTTATTTTGGGAATGTAATCGTGTGATGGAAATGGATGGCTTGTTGCTCGTAACCACGCCAAATATCACCAGTGTGCGTTCTATCGAAGGTTTATTGACAGGCTATCCGCCGTATTTGTGGATGAAATATAACACGCAAGATACAGCGCAACAGCATTATCATGAACACACGCCCGAAACGGTGAAGACGTTGCTTAATGCGGCTGGCTTTACGATGGTAGAATTGGCTACGGAAGATGTTTGGGCGAAATCGAACCCCGCTACGCTGAAGTTGTTGCAAAAACTAATGTTTTCGCCTGATTTGCGTGGCGATAATATTTTTGCTTTAGCCAGAAAAACGAGCGCTCCGAAAGATCGGTATCCTGAATCGCTCTATATTTTGCCTGAACAGGCAAAGCCGGCAGTGAAAAACGCAGACATCTTGAAGAAAAAATAATTAAGACTCTTCAAAGTATCTTCACGCGTACGCAAAAAAGGCGACTCAATACTGAGTCGCCTTTTCTTTTACACAGGGTTGGGTTAGGCAAAATTTATTGGTCTTTCGGTAAATAGTTCATCGGGTCAACGATGCGATCATAGAGGCGCACCTCGTAGTGGAGGTGTGGGCCGGTTGAGCGCCCAGTGCTGCCGACTGCTCCAAGTTGTGTCCCTCGATGAACGTGATCGCCAACTTTGACGTCAATTCTCGACATGTGACCATAGCGTGTGGTTAACCCATAACCATGATCTATGGCTACCATATTTCCATATCCACCATATGGCCCGCCTACGATGACAATGCCGTCGCCAGGGGCTTCAATGCTGGTGCCGTGCGTAGCGGCAATATCTAGCCCCGGATGGTGTTCGCTGCCTCCGCCGCCAAACGGATTGCCCCGATCCCCCACGCCTGATGTGATATATCCACGCACAGGCCAGGTTGAGGGAATTGCCGAAAGTTTGATTTGATTGGCCGCCACAACTTCACGAATATCACGCAAACTAGCTTCCAATGCAGAAGTCGCTTTATCTAATTCCTTGAAATCAGGCCCGCCACTTCCAATGTTTTTGCTGACATCCTCAGAAGCTTTTAAGCCATTTGCTTCGGCGAGTTTATCAACCATTGGGACTTGAACTGCCAAGCGGGTTTGGATTTTCTCGGCTTCCTGCATGGCAACCGTATTTTCTTCTTTTAGCTTCCGGTTATCCATTTTTGCGAGATTATATTTGACTGCCAAAGACGCATATCGGACAGCACTATATGCACCAAACATTATGGTTAAGAGGCCGACGCCGGCGCAGCCTAAAATTACGTACACTAATTTATGCGGTAGATTATATTTGCGGAACTGTGAATCGGCTGTTGGGGCGAAAAGCATCAACGTATAGTAACGTTTATCTTTCAACATAAAATAAACACTCCTCGGCTTTGTTTGTATCCCAAAACATGGGGGAAGCCGGTGATTTTTAAAATTATTTCATTAATCCTACAGATAAGCGATCCCGCTACTGACCACACTGCAGACTCATTCATTATTCATGCTAATTCACGACGACAGCGGGCGAAGGCTATCATAAAATGGGGGAGGAGGCAACCAGTATGTTTCACGAGGATGTTCCCCAAACTCTCTTAGTGGTAGTCACTTACCAAATGACCGCAAAATCTTGTATGTACGTAATAAAAAGGTCAGAAAATTTTTCAATTTATGTTTGCGGAATTGGATTCAGTTGTTAGAATTACGCTTTTCATTTGATCTTACTTATTCGCAATGCAATCTATGGCAACTATACAGCGCAGAAAATCAGTTCCAGTTAACATAAGGGGAGTGTTTGTTGGCGGCGAAAATCCTATCGTTGTGCAATCTATGACGAACACTGATACCGCTGATGCGTTAGCTACCGCGAATCAAATCATTGATTTAGCGCGTGCTGGATCAGAGCTGGTAAGAATTACGGTCAATACAAAAGAGGCAGCGGCAAAAGTTGCAGAAATTGCAAGTCGTGTGCGCGACGCAGGGCACGAAACACCGATTATTGGAGACTTTCATTACAACGGGCATATTTTGCTGGCGGAATACAAAGATTGCGCAAAAGCTTTAGCGAAATACCGCATCAATCCCGGCAATGTTGGCATGGGGAAACACCACGACGATAACTTCCGCAAAATGATTGACATCGCAATTGAGAACGATAAACCCGTGCGCATCGGCGTAAATTGGGGATCATTAGATCAGGCTTTGCTGACACGAATGATGGATGAAAATTCCAAATCGCCAAACCCGCGCGATGCTCGTGCTGTTACTTTTGATGCAATTTGCACAAGTGCAATTCAATCGGCGGAATTAGCTGAAGGGTACGGGCTGCCGCGTAATAAAATTATTCTTAGCGCCAAAGTTTCTGGTGTGCAGGATTTGATTGTTGTCTATCGTGATCTTGCAAAACGCGGTGATTATGCACTGCACCTTGGTTTGACTGAAGCAGGAATGGGGACAAAAGGCATCGTTGCCAGTACGGCAGGACTAGGTGTTTTGTTACAAGAAGGCATCGGCGACACAATTCGCGTTTCGCTGACTCCAGCTCCGAACGGCGACCGCACGGAAGAAGTCATCGTCGCGCAACAAATTTTACAATCGCTCGAAGTGCGCAGCTTCACGCCGCAGGTTGCCGCTTGCCCCGGTTGTGGTCGCACGACTTCTACGCTATTTCAAGAAATGGCAGACGACATCGGCAAATATTTACGTGCGCAAATGCCAATTTGGCGCGGGCAATTTCCTGGTGTTGCCGATATGAAAGTAGCGGTGATGGGCTGTGTCGTGAATGGCCCCGGCGAATCTAAACACGCTAACATCGGCATCAGCTTGCCGGGGACAGGCGAAACGCCGCGCGCACCTGTATTTGTTGATGGGAAATTACGGGTTACGTTACAGGGCGAAGGCATCGTCCCTGAATTTATTGAAATTTTGAATAACTATGTCGAGCAAAAATATTCGACAAATTAATCGGACAAGGTGAACAAGCTGTCTAATTTTTGAAGGGGTTTCTTTGTAATGGCTGCAAAAGCAAAAAAGCGCGTCGGAATTCTTGGCGCTACGGGAACAGTCGGGCAACGAGTGATTCATTTGTTGCGCAATCATCCATATTTTGAAGTGGCAGCGCTCGCCGCGTCAGATCGCAGCGAAGGTAAGCGTTTTGTTGACGCTTGCAACTGGAAACTTCCGTTTGAAATGCCCGATGCCGTCAAAGAAATTAAAGTGCAGCCGATCAAACCGCCACTTGATTGTGACGTAGTGATTTCCAGCTTGCCGTCTGACATTGCACTGGAAACGGAAGGTGCATTTGCGGCGGCTGGTTATCCCGTCATCAGCAATTCCTCGTCGTATCGAATGGACGAATATGTGCCGCTTGTCGTGCCGGAAATCAATCCTGATCATTTGGACATGATTGCCGTGCAAAAGAAAAAACGCGGCTACGATAAAGGCTATATTGTTACCAATCCAAATTGCACGACGATTGGTTTGGTGATGGCGCTCGCGCCGCTATATAAGGCGTTTGGCTTAGAAGCCGTGATGATGACTTCGATGCAGGCGATTTCTGGCGCAGGCTACCCTGGCGTAGCTTCGATGGATATCATTGATAATGTGATGCCATACATCGGCGGCGAAGAAGAAAAAGTGGAAGAAGAGCCGCAAAAAATTATGGGTAAATTTTCCAAGACGAAATTTATCTACGCTCCGTTTTTGGTGAGCGCACAATGCAACCGCGTGCCTGTGCAAGATGGTCACTTGGAATCTGTGCGAGTGAAATTGAAGAAAAAGACTACAGTCGAAAAAGTGATCGCTGCGTTGGAATCATATAAAGGTTTGCCACAAGAATTGAAGCTCCCGACCGCGCCTGAATTCCCGATTATCGTGCGCTTGGAAAAAGATCGCCCGCAACCGCGTCTTGATCGTGATGCGCAAAACGGCATGGCTACGGTGGTTGGGCGAATTTCTAAAGATACGATTTTCGATTTCAAATTTACGTTGATAAGCCACAACACAGTGCGCGGCGCGGCTGGTGCTGCGGTGCTGAATGCTGAATTGTTAGTGGCAAAAGGGCTGCTGTAGAAGCGTTTTGAGTCCCGTCTTCAGGCGGCTCTTCACGTGATTGATTTTAGGAAACCGCCTAAAGGCGGTACTCAAAACTTATGCTTCTTGTCATGAAATTTGGCGGTACTTCGGTTGGCTCTACAGAGCGAATTTCGCAAGCTGCCGAACTTGTCCTCAAATCCGTCAACGAAGGCCATCAAGTCGTAGTCGTGACTTCGGCGATGAGCGGCGTCACCAATAAATTGATTGCTGCCGCTGAAAACGCCGTCAAAGGCAATTATCACAAAACTGTCAGCGATGAAATTTTTGAGCCGCATCGTCAAGCCGCGCATGCGTTGATTGCTGAAAATGCACAGCAACGCCGCGAAGCTTTGGCGGGCATTACCGCGCGGCAGGAACGATTTGAAGCCATCTGCAAAGGGCTTTCGATGATTCACGAAATGAGCGCGCGCACACTTGATGCAATTTCAGGCATGGGCGAAATGCTCTGTGCTCCACTTTTGGCTGGAGCGATTTCTAGTAAAGGCCGCGAATCTGTTGCCATCGAAGCAACGCAAATTATCACAACGAACGATCATTTCGGACAAGCGGAACCGTTGATGGAAGCGACGCGTGCGAACGCGCAAGCCAAGCTCAAGCCGTTACTCGAAAAAGGCGTCGTGCCAGTTGTCACTGGTTTTATTGGCGCGACGGTTGATGGCGTGACGACTACACTGGGGCGTGGGGGCTCTGATTATTCGGCTTCGATTATCGGCGCAGCTTTAGACGCCGATGAAATTTGGATTTGGACAGATGTTGATGGCGTAATGAGTGCAAATCCTTCGGAAGTTCCTGAAGCGCAAACGATGCGCGAAATTTCCTACACCGAAGCCGCTGAACTGGCGTACTACGGCGCAAAAGTTTTGCATTACAAAACAATTTTGCCTGCTTACAAACAAAGCATTCCGGTTCGCATTCTCAATACGTTTAATCCGAACAACGACGGCACGCGCGTCACTGTGCAGGGGCGTCCGTCGCCGCGCGGCGTCAAAGCTGTTACATCCATTCGCAACGTTTCATTGATTTCGATAAGCGGTAAAGGGATGCAGGGAATTCCCGGCATTGCCGCCAAGGCGTTTGACGCTGTAGCCGAAGTCAAAGCGAATTTGCTAATGATTATGCAGGCTTCGTCCGAGAATAATATTTGCTTTGTGGTGAATTTATCTGAAGCGGATCGCGTGCTGAAAGCGTTGCAAAAAACTTTGTCAGTGGACTTATTGCAAGGCCACATCGAAGACATAACGCGTGATGATTCGATTGCGATTGTTGCTGTCGTTGGTGATAAAATGAAAGGCACGCCGGGCATTTCGGCGAAAGTTTTTGGCGCACTTGGAGCTGGCGAAATTAATGTGATTGCAATTTCGCAAGGCTCATCAGAAGTGAATATTTCTTTAATAGTAGAAGAAAAAGATGCCGCCAATGCTGTTTTGGCGATTCATAAAGCGTTTGAATTAGAAAGACCGATTGATAAATGAGTAACCCTATAGCCGCAGAGAAACCAGTCTGGCAACAAGGTTTGTATCCTGTAGATATTATCAAGGACACCTGCAATTGCGGTCATAACATTGATCATCCCAAAGTTGGGATCGAAAGAATTTATAATTTCTGGATGAACATCGCTCAATTTTTAGGCGTTACTCCGGTTCCGCGTCAAATCGTCTGGTATTGTCGTCAATGTGGACGCGAATTTGCCACGACAACTGATAAAGATATTTGTGATTATTATTCAATTTAATTTGAAACCGTAACGCGAACTTGCTAGTTCGTGCCCCACCTCAATGCGAACTGGAAAGTTCGCCATACAAAATTATGCCAATCCTGCAATGCATAGAGCCAAATTGTAAATCGCAATTTGCGACCCAAACCCCTATTTATATGTGCGAACGCTGCGGCGGCTTGCTCGATTTAATACATGAAGTCAAAGCTTTCGACCCTGAGCAATTGAAGCAAACATGGGATGCTCGGTTAGCTTCAAAAGCGCCAGCAGACAAAAGCGGCGTGTGGCGTTTCCGCGAGCTTTTGCCAGAAGTTGATGAAGAAAAAATTGTGACGATGCTGGAAGGCAATACGCAAATTTTTGACGCCCCGCGCAGCGCAGAATATTCCGGCATGAAGCGGCTTGCTTTCAAACATCTGGGGATGAATCCGACTGGATCATTTAAAGATTTAGGAATGACTACCGGCGTGACGCAGGCTGCAAGGTTAGGTTCAAAATCAGTGGCGTGCGCGAGTACTGGCAATACTTCCGCTTCGATGGCTGCATACGCCGCGCGCGCCGGAATGACGGCAATTATATTTATTCCTTCAGGACAAATATCGTTAGGGAAATTGTCGCAAGCGCTGGATTACGGCGCGACAGTCGTACAGCTTGACGGTGATTTCGATGACGCAATGCGATTAGTGCGCGAGATCACAGAAGATTCGCCAATGTATTTGCTAAATTCGGTGAATCCTTTCCGCGTCGAAGGCCAAAAATCCATTGCTTTTGAATTATTACAGCAACGCAATTGGAGCGTACCTGATCGCATCGTTGTGCCGGGTGGAAATTTAGGCAATTCATCCGCCATCGCCAAAGGTCTAAAAGAATTGTTGGATATGGGAATGATTGATCGCTTGCCGCAACTGACGATTATTCAGGCCGCAGGCGCGAATCCCCTTTATAAAATGTGGCACGAAGGCGCACCAACATTAACAGCCGTCAAAGGTGCATCAACCTTGGCTACGGCGATTAAAATTGGTAATCCGATTTCATGGCAGAAAGCCATGCGCGGAATTCAGGAAAGTGATGGCATCGTTGAACAGGTTTCAGAACAGGAAATTGCCGATGCAAAAGCGATCATCGGACGTGATGGAATTGGTTGCGAACCCGCTTCGGCTGTAACATTGGCTGGTATCAAAAAACTTATCGCAGCCAATAAAATCAACCCTGATGAAGATGTAGTAGCGATTCTTACCGGACATGTTTTAAAAGACCCCGATTATGTTGTGGCCTATCATCGCGGGGAACTGCGCTTTGCAAATAAACAAGGAGGCTCGCAGTTGTTACATTCAACGTATGCGAGCCAGTGGATTCAGACTATGGCAGAACGAAACGCAATCGAGCAGGCGCTTAACTTGTGAACCAAAGTCCTGACCGCAGCAAGGAGTGGCGCACAAATCGTCAGACGCAAGGATTGAGCGCCTAAAACACTCCATTATTTACCTTGTTGAGTTTGTCCAAAAGGCTAACACTGTATGTTACCAACGGATTAACTGGTGTCGTCGTCCTCCCGCCTTTTTTGCACGATTCCCGCTCGACGACAAAACCGCCTAAAAATAGCATTTGCAATCAGTCTAAGTTATTGAGTATATTGCCTAAGAATTTCCGCCCTTGCGGGCTTTTTATCGAACCATCGTGGAATTGAAACAAGAGGACAAGGCTTACTTAGCCCGCCACGGCTTCACTTTTTATCGAACCATCGTGGAATTGAAACATCTATTTCAATAGTCAGTCACAATCGTATGATTGCAACTTTTTATCGAACCATCGTGGAATTGAAACACTAATTTGCGGATTGCTTTTTCGACACTAACTTGCGACTTTTTATCGAACCATCGTGGAATTGAAACAGCACGTCCCGACCTTGACGATGATTTTCGCCGTCTTCTTTTTATCGAACCATCGTGGAATTGAAACCCAAATACTTCATCCGGGTATTTTTGCATCGCGGCAACTTTTTATCGAACCATCGTGGAATTGAAACCAAACCAACGAAATTCCGCCGCCGCAACAACCCGCGCCTTTTTATCGAACCATCGTGGAATTGAAACTCAACTTTGGACAATTGTTCATAAGCACGAGTACGACCTTTTTATCGAACCATCGTGGAATTGAAACATCGCTTTTTGAGAGTTCGATTATATTACCGCCTGTGCTTTTTATCGAACCATCGTGGAATTGAAACAGCTGAGGCCGACGCGGTTTGCGCATTAGCGCACTGCTTTTTATCGAACCATCGTGGAATTGAAACTGATTAGAATCCTCCCTTGGTGGCAAATTCGGCAGGCTTTTTATCGAACCATCGTGGAATTGAAACCTGCGAGAGGTCGCCGCCTCTAATCAAGTGTGACAAACTTTTTATCGAACCATCGTGGAATTGAAACCGTTAACGCTTCAACGCCCGTCGCTTGTGGCGTAGCAGCATTGCAGCTTTTTATCGAACCATCGTGGAATTGAAACAGGTGTGCAGCTTGTGCAATTCAAAGTAAATCCTGGCTTTTTATCGAACCATCGTGGAATTGAAACATCCCTGAAAGTGTCGAAATTAACAAGCGGGTTATACCCTTTTTATCGAACCATCGTGGAATTGAAACAAACATCACACAAGGCTAACCGCTTCGAAATTGACCTTTTTATCGAACCATCGTGGAATTGAAACTGACGAGCCAAGTAAGCCTTGTCCTCTTCGGTTGCACCTTTTTATCGAACCATCGTGGAATTGAAACCACGAATCTTATTACAGCTTGTCGCTCTTGCAATAGCCTTTTTATCGAACCATCGTGGAATTGAAACAATAACCGCCGAGTGCTAGACAACCTACCGACAGCACTTTTTATCGAACCATCGTGGAATTGAAACCACAAAATAGTCGCCTTCACGTACCCACAACCCTTCCTTTTTATCGAACCATCGTGGAATTGAAACGCGAGTGGCGGCAGCTCAATCAACTTGTCGGGCGGGGCCTTTTTATCGAACCATCGTGGAATTGAAACTCAGGCTCTTCAATTGATTCCCCTGCGTCCGTAAACTTTTTATCGAACCATCGTGGAATTGAAACGCTAACCGGGGGAGACTTTGAGTTTCAAACAACATCCTTTTTATCGAACCATCGTGGAATTGAAACTTGATGGATGCGAAAAATCAGAGTGGCACATGGGCAACTTTTTATCGAACCATCGTGGAATTGAAACCAATGAAATGCGCATTGACATGCAGGGCAAGAGCGAACTTTTTATCGAACCATCGTGGAATTGAAACAGAAAGTGGATTAACCACAAGGGGATTTTAAATAACTCTTTTTATCGAACCATCGTGGAATTGAAACCAGTAAATGGCAATCAAGTCCCTGTTAATCAAGTTAAGCTTTTTATCGAACCATCGTGGAATTGAAACTGTTAATACGATGTTCATTTGGCTCCTTGCAAAGTAGCTTTTTATCGAACCATCGTGGAATTGAAACGATTCCAGCTAAGCTTGAGCGCCGAGTTCATCCCCGTCCTTTTTATCGAACCATCGTGGAATTGAAACATGACGGTAACTTTGGGCGCTTTTGATGTCACGTTCACCTTTTTATCGAACCATCGTGGAATTGAAACAAATATTGAAGGTGAAGAAAGAAGAAGTGAAAAAAGCCTTTTTATCGAACCATCGTGGAATTGAAACTCGAAAGACGCATCACAGCTTGACGCCTTGCGCGTAACCTTTTTATCGAACCATCGTGGAATTGAAACCATCCCGACTGGCGCGTACGCGAGCGATTTCGCGGCCTTTTTATCGAACCATCGTGGAATTGAAACGCAAAATGGTCGAGCAATTTTGATTGCTGGGCGACTGCCTTTTTATCGAACCATCGTGGAATTGAAACGCAAAATGGTCGAGCAATTTTGATTGCTGGGCGACTGCCTTTTTATCGAACCATCGTGGAATTGAAACTTCGTTTCAATTTGTCCATTACGCTCTGACCTTGTGGCTTTTTATCGAACCATCGTGGAATTGAAACCTAAATCTTCGTCTATTCCGAGTGGGTAAGGGATTTTCTTTTTATCGAACCATCGTGGAATTGAAACTTGCCCGAATTCGTCTATCAGTTGATCGAACGGTAATTCTTTTTATCGAACCATCGTGGAATTGAAACGCAAAACCAAATTGAGTAAATCGTTCCTTGAGTGTCCTTTTTATCGAACCATCGTGGAATTGAAACCGTAAATGCGAGCGTTAGGCTGCTTTGCGTTTCCAACTTTTTATCGAACCATCGTGGAATTGAAACTAAAGACATTCAAGCCTTGCGTGATTACCAGTCAGAACTTTTTATCGAACCATCGTGGAATTGAAACATTGAAAATAAACTTTGATCCGTCGTGGAAAATTCTGCCTTTTTATCGAACCATCGTGGAATTGAAACGACGTCTTTCTAGGTGGTCTAAAATTCACCGTGCCCTTTTTATCGAACCATCGTGGAATTGAAACATTGCTGCGAACGAAGTGGCAGTAGCGGGCGCATTGACTTTTTATCGAACCATCGTGGAATTGAAACTTGTCTCTTTCGCAAGCTGTGTGCTTTGTGCTTCAGTCTTTTTATCGAACCATCGTGGAATTGAAACGCCGCAAGGTTTGGCGATTCTGCGCAAATGCCAAAGACTTTTTATCGAACCATCGTGGAATTGAAACCGTAAGGTTTCGGCGGTAGCCTTCCATTGATTCGGCTTTTTATCGAACCATCGTGGAATTGAAACAATCTTCGCGCATCCTCCTATCGTGGTCATTCGCGGCCTTTTTATCGAACCATCGTGGAATTGAAACACCGTCACAATTAACGGCGTCGCTGTCATTCCCACTTCTTTTTATCGAACCATCGTGGAATTGAAACCCTGTTATTAGCCTTGGCCCCGGCGAAACGCTCGTTACTTTTTATCGAACCATCGTGGAATTGAAACACAAAAATTACAAACGGCGACAACTTTGGCGGGAACCTTTTTATCGAACCATCGTGGAATTGAAACAAATTTACTGATGGCCCTTGGATCGTACTTCACGAAGACTTTTTATCGAACCATCGTGGAATTGAAACAAATAAAGCCGTTTCTGTGGTTTCTCCTTCAGCCTTTCTTTTTATCGAACCATCGTGGAATTGAAACGGACATCGCGCGAGCGCAATACTGTGAACAGCGGTACTTTTTATCGAATGAGATGGCTTTGTATCTAGCAGGACTGTATTTTTATTGAGCAATCATGGATATGTAAGAAGTGCGTGGCGAGATATTGCAAACACTCTGGATATGCATTGGGGGGAGTATTTGCAAGAAGAGATGTACACACGCAGTGATATTACAAACAATTTGGATATGCGTTCTGTTTTATTTTGAATGGGTGAAATTAATTGAACTCAATTCCGTCATATATATTGCTGAGCGCCAAACTACAACTAGTCAAAGGCAATTCGATTACTGCAGTCAACTCCCCATAATCCTTTCGGCTTCAGTTTGTTCCTGTCGAATAAATTGTGAGACGTGCGGTTCTTCCTGCGAGACAATTAAATATTCCTGGAGCGATTCCAGCAGTCACCACTAATTTTTTCTAAGGCGAAATATTCTCTTCGAGCGTATAGAAATTTTGCGGACGTTAATTGAGGATTGCAGCCATCTTTATCACTACTAATTTGCATTACTCAAAAATTACTTTGAGAAATTTCAGTTTGCCAACTTGTAACTGTGCTTCTTTGGTTTCGGCAGGATTGATTGAAAACATCGCGTCGGCGATTTTTTCTCCATTTACTTTTACGCCGCCTTGCGAAATTAACCTGCGAGCTTCAGCTTTTGATGCGGCTAAATCTGTTTGCACAACCAGGTCAACTAATTTAATTGATTCTGATTGATTGAGCGTGCGCGTTTCAATATCGGTTGGCGCTTGATGTTCGCGGAAGCGCCGCGTGAATTCTGATTCGGCGTGATTGGCTGCGGCTTGTGAATGAAAATCCGCAACTAAGCGTTTTGCCAATTCAGATTTTACATCACGTGGATGACGCGAGCCGCTTTCTACATCGGATTTTAATTGCTTAACTTCTTCTATCGTCAAATCAGTCAACAACTCATAATAACGCCACATCATTTCGTCAGAGACAGACATCGCTTTGCCGTAAATATCATCAGGCGCTTCATTGATGCCGATATAATTGTTATAGCTCTTCGACATTTTATTGACGCCATCAAGACCTTCCAGCAACGGCACAGTCATGATGATTTCGGGTTCGTGTCCGTAGGCGCGTTGAATTTCGCGCGCCATCAGTAAATTGAATTTCTGATCTGTACCACCAAGCTCGACATCCGCATTGAGCGCTACAGAATCGTAGCCTTGGACAAGCGGATACAAGAATTCATGCACACTAATCGGAACGCCAGTTTGATAACGCTTTGTGAAATCATCGCGCTCTAACATTTGGGCGACGGTTGCTTTTGCGGTGAGGCGAATGAAATCAATCGGCGTGAATGCGTTCATCCAGCGTGCGTTGAAATCTATGATTGTTTTTTCTGGGTCGAGTAATTTAAAAATTTGCGTTTTGTAGGTTTCAGCGTTCGCCGCAATTTGTTCCACTGTTAATGGTGGGCGTGTAGCGTTGCGTCCGGTTGGGTCTCCGATTAATCCAGTGAAATCTCCGATCAGGAAAATCACATCGTGACCGAGTTGCTGGAAATGTCGCATCTTGCGGATGAGAACAGTGTGACCCAAATGCAGATCAGGCGCGGTTGGATCGAAGCCCGCTTTGACCCGTAATTTTTTGCCTGTTTTTTCGGCATTTTCAAGTTTGACGCGCAGGTCTTCAGTACGGATTACATCAACTGTACCTTTTGTTAAGTAAGAAAGTTGTTCGTTAATTGTCATTGCAAAAATGAGGGGCAGGGAATTTATTCTTTTCGTAATTTGGATGAAAGTAACTGCCGAAATTCTGCTTGGATTTGCTCGTCAGAAAAGGCTCGTTTGGGAATAAGTGCAAATACGTCGTTGCTGCAAATCAGCAAAAATTCATCGGGCGTTTCGAGCCAGCTTTGGTAGTATTTCCAGTCCAAATTGGACTCAATTTCGTTTAAGCTGTAATGAATTCCCATTGGGCTGAATTGCACAAAATGCTTAGCGCGCAAGATTGGCTCGCGCTGCCATCTTTTTTTCAAGCCAAGTTTTCGGAAAAGCGGCACACTCAATAAAATCAGACCTACGACGGCGGCAATTACTCCGAGCAGGAAAAACGCAGACATCGTGAAAATGATACAACTGGCGAGCAAAAACGCGGCTCCCAAAATTTGCTCAGAAATCATTGAACCACGCTTGCGCAGCATAAAGCGCTCAGCGAGGTAATATTCATTCCAGTCAATTGAAAATTGTAAAGTCGGTAATGTCATTGCGGAATTTCCCGATAGCCTAAACGGGTTCGAGTTGAGTGATCGGCTTGTTCCATTTGTACGCGGATTGTGCGCCAGCGCCCAGCCCTGCGCATATTTGATGATTCGTAGGTGAGCGTGTACTGCTTGTGCAGTTCATCAATTAAATCTGTAAAGATTTTTTTCAGTTTCCCTCGGCTCGTGATGAAAAATCCACCTTCAGCCGTGATGTAGCGTCCACCAGTTTCTTCTGATAATTGTCGCAGCGCGGTTGCTCCGGCTTGACGCTCGGGCGAACGCTTGGCTTCGCGTTGCGTATTGACTAAATCAATTGCGTAAATAGAAACACCTGCGAGAAAAGTTTCTCGACCTGCTTCATACAATGTTTTTTGCGAAGTTGTATCAGCTCCATCAGAAATTAAAATCATTGCGCGGCGGCGTTCTTCTCTTTGCCGCAAATCAGATGTAGCTTTCAAAACAGCATCATATAGCGGGGTATCGCCTTTACCTTTGAGCTGTTTTAGTAATGGTTTCAGGTCTTTGATGCTTGAGGCAAAATCACGGATTTGCTGCACTCCGCCCTCGCCAAAGGTATAAATTGCCAGCACATCATCCGGCCCCAGCCGAATCGCTAAATCCATGACGGATTTCGTAATTCGATCCATGTCTTTTTCGAGCGTACTGCCAGAGGTATCAATGACCACAGCAATAGCAAGCGGTGCATCGTCGCTTTGAAACTCTGAAATTTGCTGGTTAGCCCCGTCTTCAAATAAGCCAAATGCCTGGCGATCCAGGCCTGTAATATAGCGCCCTTTACTGTCCTTGACAGTGATGTTGATGACTACCTGCTCAGTGGTCATTTTCAAGGTCTCTGCGGGTGAAGCTGTCGCAATTTCTTTATCCGCACCTAAAAACAGCCATTCAAAACGATCCCGCATCGCAGGGGTAATTTTGTTATTGTTGGCCTTAAATTCGCGCCCGAATTCTGACAGGAAATTCGGATCTGTTTGACGGGCTTCTGGTTGGTGGCAGATTGCGCAATTGGTGCGATATTCCTGCTTTGAGCGCGGATCAAGCACATATTGATTGAGGTATTCGGGATGCGCTCTGACCTGCCAAAGCAGTGATAGTGAAAGTGCGACGAGTAATAGAACCCTTTTGCTGTACTTAAGATAATTCATGGCAAATATGTTTTTAGTAAGGGGTTACAAAATATTATTTTGCCACAAGCAGAGCCAATGGAAAAGCCACAACACAATCTAATTGATCCTCTGGGCAACGGAAGCCGATGATAATCATTAATTTTTGTCGGATTCCAAAAATTAATGCGGCATTGTGCCTTTAATAATTATCGAAAGAGAATAGTCGTGGTTTATCTACGATGTGATGAGTTAGTGTTTTAGACTTTTGGCGTGAAGGGGAAAAAATAAAGGCAAGAAGATTCAATGGCCCCGGACTGTCGCCGCTGAACAACCCAAGCTAACCACTACGACGACAGCAATTGACTTCTTCTTGCCAGATGTTAGCAAGGCGAATTTAATGCCAGTCATAACTGAAGTGGAGAGAATTCAGTTAAATATCAAGAAAGATTGTGATTGTTCTGTTCCGCTGTTTCGCGTCACGGCGATTTTCTGAGGATTGATTGACGAAAGATGTCAAGGTTTACTGCCAGAATTTGGCAAGAAAAATTCAGTTGCCGAATTCTCGTTGCATAAACTATACTGCAACTCGAATCCTTTAATCACTTTCGATTCCTCACTGGATGTAAACAATTGGATGCGGCTGTTCACCCCCATGTCTTGAACCGCATTTCCGTCCAAAGTAGCTGCCTACTCACTGACTGCTTTTACCCCTCTTTCCCAATTGTAATCTTTAGATTGGAGTGCATGGTGATTGTTGAGATAAGTGCCCTTCCCGAACCCAATTTGAAGTCGGAGTTTATTCACATGAAAACCACACATAAGCTAATACGTCGTTTTTTGTTCTTCCTCACACTCGGAATTTGCTTGTGTCTCAACTTGATCGCGTTTTCAACGTCTGCGCAAGCTCAATGCGGTGCCATGGACGTTGCTTTTGTAGTTGATGACACGGGAAGTCTTGGTGGGGCACTAAACAGTATCAAATCAGAGCTTGCTCAAATCCTTGACGATATTGATCGTTCTTCGCGCGGGGATTACCGGCTTGCGTTAGTCACCTTTAAAGATGACGTAAATGTCCGAGAAACTTTTGCTGCCCAAAATCGCACTTCGATTGCGGCGAAAATTCAAGAACTTGCAGCACAAGGTGGAGGCCAGTTGCCAGAAGCTTCTGACGAAGCGCTCAATACTGTCATTAATGCGTTACCTCGTACGGGGCGGCCGCAGAACATAGATTTTTCAACGACCTTTCGACCAGGCGCATACAAGGTCATTATTTTGATTACAGACGCGGTTCCAGGTGGCTTCAATAATGAATTTATTACTGGCGTCACAGATGTTCGAGCTCATAATTTTGCACTCCAGGCGGTAGCAAAAGGAATCAAAGTTTCCGCGATTTATGTGCCTACCTTTCCGGGGGACACTCCGCAAATCAAACCCGTAATGCAGGATTATGCAACGACTACGTCAGGCTTTTATCTGGAAACAGCCCAAGATGGGACAGGCACGGCTACTGCGATTCGCACAATTATTGCTGGTTGCGGATCAACAACAACCGTACCGGTTAAAACTGCAATCATTCCTTCTGACGATAAGCTTGGATCATTCCTCTTTTATCCCCTTTATGCTTCAGACGCAGGGAGTCCGGGACAAGAAAATACGTTAATGACGCTTACCAATCGGAGCGAGGATAAATCAGTCAATGTTCATATTTTCTTTGTTGAGGGCGATACAGGCAAAGCGCAAGACTTTTATGTTTGCCTTTTGCCAACCCGACATACGAATTTTCTTGCCTCTGAGTATGACCCAGGCATTAAGGGATATGTAATAGCTGTCGCGGTTAACAAAGATGGCATTCCGATAGATTTCAATTTCTTGTTCGGAAGCTCTGCTGTCAAATTAAAAACCGGGCATCAGGCAATTTTGAATGCCATTTCTTTCGCGTCACTTCGCGTTGACCCTGCAAGCATTAACACAGATGATCAGCTAGCAACTTTGAATTTTGATGGGGTGAACTATGATTTAGCTCCGCGTGTATTGGGCATTGATAATTTCCCCAGCCCCGCAGACGGAAATTCAATGATGTTAGTGATGGACAGATTTGGTGGGAATTTAGCAGATGTGAATCAGGATGGAACTCCCCATACTGGTGGCGTTGGAACAATCGGCGCACTGACTGCGGTTTTCTATAATGATCTGGAACAGCCCTTCAACGTTTCGTTAATTGGTAACACTGCGCAACAACGCAATGTATTAAGAGATGGCTATCCACGCATGCTCCCCTTATTCTCGAAGGTGATCACACAGGGTCATAGTGGTTGGATGCGATTGAATAGCATTGAGGGAAATGCGATTGTTGGTGCCGCCATCAATTACAATGCAAAAACATTGCAGAATCACGGACATAATTTGCATCAACTCGCCTTAACTGACAAGGCGAGTTTTATCATTCCAATTATTGCGTCCCCACTTGCTTGTAACTAAAATATTCTCCCTCGTTCAATTGCTGAAAAGCCAAAACTTCCGAGTTTTGGCTTTTTTTTATTGCGCTTTTGACACAATGCAGAGCCATCTCTATCATCGCTCTTCAATCAATATTATTTTGAGGTTCTTTTGCTAATGAGTAAATATGACGGTAAGGAATTGTTGGAAGTAAAAGGTGCAGCCCGTGAATACGACATCCCCGCAATCACAATCGAAATGGCAATCCAGCGCGGCACGTTGCGCACGCTGGAAATTGATGGCACTGCTAAATTATTGCGCCATGATTTGGAACAGTTTGTGAAGCGCACAGTCAAACGCGGAGCTGGCAATCAAGTCGCAGGAAAGTTTAGAAAATAAATACCGATGAACAAATTTATTTCTCATAAAGTCGCGCAATTTACCGAGTCCGTGATTCGTGACATGTCGCGGCAAGCGTTGCAATATGGAGCCGTAAATTTATCGCAGGGCTTTCCTGATTTTTCAGCTCCCGCAGAATTAAAAAAAGCTGCGTGCGCCGCAATTGAAGCGGATTTCAATCAGTATGCAATCACGTGGGGCTCGAAAAATTTGCGCGAAGCTATCGCTGCAAAAACGAAATGGAATTTAGGGCTTGAGGTTGACCCCGACCGCGAAGTGGTTGTGACTTGTGGTTCGACCGAAGCGATGATTGCCACAATGCTCGGCACGTTGAATCCCGGCGATGAAGTGATTTTGTTCGAGCCTTTTTATGAAAATTATGGCCCTGATTCGATCCTGACTGAAGTCACACCTCGTTACGTAACCTTGCATACGCCCGACTGGACATTTGATCCTGACGAATTGCGTGCCGCGTTCAATGAAAAAACAAAAGCAATTATCATCACGACGCCGCACAATCCTACGGGCAAAGTTTTTACCCGCGAAGAATTGCGCATCATTGCTGATCTTTGCATCGAATTTGATGCGTTCGCTTTCACTGATGAAATTTATGAACATATTTACTACCCAGACGAAACGCGCGAAGTGAAGCATGTGGCGATGGCTACATTAGATGGAATGCGCGAACGTACTGTGACGATTAACGGTATGTCAAAAACGTATTCAGTCACCGGCTGGCGTGTTGGCTATGCGATTGCTCCGCCGGAAATCACCGATGCGATTCGCAAAGTACACGATTTTTTGACCGTTGGCGCGGCAGCTCCGTTACAGGAAGCAGGCGTGACAGCGCTGAATATGCCGCCGACGTATTACGATTATTTGCAGCAGTTTTATCAAAAGCGCAGAGATTTCTTATTAGGCGTATTAGAAGAATCAGGCTTCAAATGTTTCAAGCCTGACGGTGCTTATTACATCATGACTGATATTAGCGAATTTGGGTTTGCTAGTGATATTGAGTTCACCAAACATATGGTGCGCGAGGTTGGCGTAGCTGTTGTGCCTGGCAGCAGCTTCTATCGCCATCCCGAATTAGGCGCACAGCAAGTGCGGTTTTGTTATTGTAAAAAAGATGAAACGTTAGCCGCCGCCGCCGAGCGCTTAGCGAAATTGAAATAACTAACGGAGAGCAACCTCATGGCCGCGAAAACAGCAACTACCAGCAGCAATGTAAATTTGCGCGAAGGCCCAGGCACGAATTTTAATGTTGTGACGTTGCTGCCGAATCGAACGACTGTGACGATCATTTCTGAATCATCCGAATGGATAAAAGTATCAGCGAACAATCAAAGCGGTTTTATTCATCGTAGCTTCATCGTTTTGCCTGAGCAGAAAATTGCGACGGGATTTTTGATGCAACATCCTACGGCCTATCAATGGGCACTTAAGCCGACCCAGATTCTTTCGACGCCAACCGATGCAGACCCGAAATCAAAACAGGTAATTAAAATCTGGAATCAGTTTGGCGGAATTTTGCAACGCTTGTCCGAACGCTTAAAGATTGATTTTCGTGCTGCTGTCGCAGTCGTAGCCGTTGAATCCAGTGGCAGTGGATTTCTTAATAATCGGCTGATTATTCGGTTTGAGAATCATTATTTTTGGCGGTTATGGGGCATGAATAATGCTGAAAAATTCAACCGCTATTTTGGCTTTGACTCTGCGCAGCCTTGGGTAAACCATCAATTTAGAGCGGATAAAAATTTGCCATTCCAAAATTTTCACGGCTCGCAGGACGGTGAATGGAAAGTCTTCACTCAGGCCAAAAACTTAAATGATGAAGCTGCGAAACGATCAATCAGTATGGGCTTGCCACAAATTATGGGCGCGAATTATAAGTTGATCGGATATGAATCGGCGGGGCAAATGTTTACCGCTTTTTCTAAGGATGAGCGCACGCAGATTTTAGGATTATTCGATTTTATCCAAGGCCCGGAGAGTTTTTCGCGCAAGATAACCGCTTTGCAAGATTTGGATTTTGTGGCTTTTGCTGAACAATACAATGGCCCGGGCCAGGCCGCCGAATATGGCGGCAAATTACGTTTTTATTTTGAACTCATGAAATTATTCCGTTAAGGAGAAATATTTTGGCAATTGTAAAACCATTTCGCGCTTTACGCCCGACACCTGAAAAAGCTGCTGACGTTTCGGCAGTCCCTTATGACGTCGTGAATACACAAGAGGCGCGCGCGCTGGCGGCGGGCAACCCTTTAAGTTTTTTGCATGTGTCGCGTCCCGAAATTGATTTATCTGATGACGTAAATATTTATGCTGATGAAGTCTATGCTCTGGCCGCAACAAATTTTGCAAAACTGCGTGAAGGTGCGCCGTTATTGATTGAAAATGAACCAAGCCTTTATCTCTATCGTTTGCAAATGGGCGACCGCGTGCAAACAGGGTTGGTGGCGAGCTGTTCCGTTGATGATTATGATAACGACATTATTTGCAAGCACGAACGAACTCGTCCTGACAAAGAAGATGATCGCACACGGCACATATTGACAATCCGCGCGCAAACAGGGCCGGTGTTTTTGGCCTATCGCGCTGATCTGCGAATTAATACTTTGCTGACGCCGCTCACCAACGCAGAACCACTATTTTCCTTCACGGCGAGTGATGGCGTAAGCCACACAATCTGGAAAATCCCTACTGAATTAAATGTGCAAATTGAGGCTGCCTTTTCTAACGTTGTGAATTTGTATATTGCTGACGGGCATCATCGCGCCAAAAGTGCTTCGCGCGCGCGCGAAGTCTTACGCTCTGAAAATGCGGGGCATCAAGGGGATGAAGAATATAATTATTTTCAATGCGTGATTTTCCCTGACGATCAATTGCAAATTTTGCCTTATAACCGCGCTGTAAAAGACCTTAATGGAAAATCTGCTGAAGAATTTTTGCAACTACTTGGGTTTAGTTTTCACCTCACTGAAAGCACCGAAAAATCGCCGACTGAGCGCGGGCATTACTCAATGTATTTAGCAGGGAAGTGGTATTCCTTAAAATTGAAACCCGAAGCTACGCAACCGTTGAGCCTGATTGATCGCCTCGATGTGAGCGTATTGCAAGATCGCTTGCTCGCGCCAATTTTAGGCATCGCTGATCCGCGCACTGATAAACGTATCGATTTTATTGGTGGAATTCGCGGCACGGCTGAACTGGAAAAATTAGTGGATAGCGGAAAATCCGCCGTAGCTTTTTCACTGTATTCAACTTCGCTCACAGAATTAATGGCGATTTCTGATGTTGGAGAAGTGATGCCGCCGAAATCTACTTGGTTTGAACCGAAACTGCGTGATGGTTTGTTAAGTCATCTTATCTGAAAATTATGAAAGTTCTTGTTGCTGACAAATTTGAAAATTCCGGGATTGAGGGACTCAAGGCTGCTGGTTGTGAAGTCGTTTACGACGCGTCGTTGAAAGACGATGCTTTGACTGAGGCAATTCGTAATTCGCAGGCAGAAGTTCTTGTTGTTCGTTCTACCAAAGTGAACGCTGCGATGTTGTCAGCAGGTAAACTCAGTTTGGTTGTGCGTGCGGGAGCAGGCTATAACACAATTGACGTGAAAGCCGCTTCGGCGCATGGCATTTATGTTTCTAATTGCCCTGGCAAAAATGCTGTGGCGGTTGCCGAATTAGCCTTCGCGCTAATCGCGGCGCTGGATCGGCGTATCGCTGAGAATGTGATTGAACTGCGCGCAGGCAAATGGAACAAGGCAGAATTTAGTAAAGCCGATGGTTTGAAAGGCAAGACCATTGGGTTGATTGGACTGGGACAAATTGGCACCGAAATGATTGCGCGCGCCAAAGCATTTGGCCTAAATGTTATTGGCTGGAGCCGCAGCTTGACGCCGCAAACCGCTGCTGACTTAGGGATTGAATTTCGGCAAACAGTTGTCGAAGTCGCGCGCAATTGCGACATTCTCAGCATTCATCTCGCGCTTACTCCTGATACGCAAAATGTCATCAATAAAGAAATTTTTGATGTGCTGCCCGACAACGCAATTTTTATCAATACTTCGCGCGCTGAAGTTGTTGATGAAACAGCGTTGGTTTCTGCCATCAAATCAAAAAATATTCGCGCTGGCTTGGATGTGTTTGCGAATGAGCCGGCTACGGCCACCGCTGAATTTGTAAATGAGCTGGCGGCGCTTCCAACTGTTTACGGCACGCATCACATTGGCGCTTCGACCAATCAGGCACAGGAAGCGATTGCCGCTGAAACGGTACGAATTATTCAAACCTTCAAAGACACGGGGAAAGTTCCCAATGTAGTCAATTTGGCAGAACGTACTCCTGCGACACATTTATTAGTCGTTCGTCATTTAGATCGTCCCGGCGTGTTGGCGCAAGTCTTCAATGAAATCAAAGCTGCAAATATAAACGTGCAGGAAATGGAAAATATTGTATTTGCTGGTGCGCAAGCAGCCATCGCACGAATTGGTTTAGATGCGCCACTGGATCAAGCTACGATGAACTTGATCCAGGCGGGCAGTGATGATGTGTTAGAAGTCAGCCAACTTTCTTTATAAATAGGGCTTACGCAAGAAGTGGCGGGGATTCTATATCCGCGCGAATGCTCAACTTCTGAATCCGCGCCACTTCTTGCGTAAGCCCTAATAAAAGACCTAGCTTTTTGTTTTTGTCGGCTTGAGCGTAAAGAGTAAATAATCGCCGCGCTTACGTTCCGCATCGCCTTTTAAATCATCAAGATTTTCGACAGGAATTGCCGAAACAATTTTGATTTTCGATTTTGGAGTGCGTCGTTGAACGCGAGCAGCCGTTCCCAAACGATAATCAGAATGAAACGCGCCGTTGTAATGGATTACGAGAGCCGCTGGCGAGGTTTGCAAGGCGTTTGCAATGGATTCGCCCATTGTTTCATCTTTGACGCATTGGGCTTGATACATCCGCTCAATCATTGCTGCATCCATTTTGGGCATTCCGCTATTTTTATCGCCGGGATGCTCACTCATTGATTCATTGAATTTTTTGAAATAATCATCCGGCGGACAAGTAAGCTCTTTAGCAACAAAGCCTCTTTCATTGCTTGGCAATTTGTCAGGTGCGCTTAGTCCGGCTTTTGAAACTTGCGAGGCGTAACGACGCGGCACGTTACCTGCGATGACACGCCAGCCTTTTGCTTTGGCAAATTCGATTAGCGGCTTGTAATCGGTCGCATAACGCGGCCACGGGCGTGAATTCTTGAGGAAATCCTGTTCAGAGATTTTGCCCGCTAAATAATCGTCAACTTGTTGCTGCACGTCGCGTTCAAACATTTCCAGCGCTACGACTACATTGGAGCGGCGGCGAGCGATGCCTTCTAAAATAGCAATTTCTAAGCGGTGTGTGCCGGGGTCGTCGTGTTGTTCGCCGACGAAAACGACATCAGCGCGTGCCAAATCAGCGACCATCGCTTCAAAATCAACGATGCGTTTTTCTTTTGAATCGTATACGCGATGTGGCACATAACTCGCTTCAGGTTGAGCGAAGGAAAGGGAGGCAAAACAAATCAATAATGCGAAAGTGGATAAAAATGATTTTAACGACATTGGGTTGAAACTCCGATTTTCTACAAAAATTTGTACGTAGTATAAACAGGCTTTGCGCAATTAAAAAATCAGGTGATACAAATCATGCAATTAATTCGATTCTGGCGTCGAAAGACTGAGCGGCAAAAACTTACTCCGCACGAACTTGGTGATTATGGTGAAAGATTAGCAATTACATATTTGCAAAAAGAAAAATATCGCATTGTTGCGACCAACTATGAGGCTCCGCTGGGGCGTGGACTCAGCGGACGACAGCTTTCAGGCGAAGTGGACATCATCGCTTACGATCCAAAAGGGAGCTTGCGTTTTATTGAGGTGAAAACGCGCAGCAGGGAGGGTTTCGCCGCGCCGCAAAGTGCTGTGGACTTGCGCAAGCAGCGCCAGATTTTGCGCGCTTCGTGGGTGTATCGGCGTGTTTTGCAATTAAGTGAAGAGCCTTGCGGGTTTGATGTCATTGCAATTATCGCCAATAAAGACAGCCCTGTGAAGCTGGAACTGTTGCGCGATTACTTCACGCCGGAAACTTTTTCTCGCAGTCGTTGGAGTAAGAGGTATTGACAAAATTATACGTATCGGTTAAAAACTCACGCGTTGACAACGAGCGGGAGTAACTCAGTGGTAGAGTGCGACCTTGCCAAGGTCGAAGTCGCGAGTTCAAATCTCGTCTCCCGCTCCAGTTCTTATAAAATCATTATTTTCGCAGTTTGCGGCGAAGGCGACAGTCAGAACTTTTGTCCTGACGTTTCTTGAGGATGTGCATAAAGCTTTTAGCTTCAATGCCACTCACCTAACATTTTGGCCTTTCGCCGCATTTCTATTTTCAGCTATCAAAAGGTATGGCAAGGTATGGCAGCCATCCAAAAAATTAATGCAAAGTTACTTGATGATCTCATCGCAAAAGCGCATCAGTCGCCGCGTTTGCGCACGATTCATTGCTTTCACGACGGAGATTGGGAACATTGCCACCGAATGTTGAATGCGCTTGCTGTGGGGACGTATGTGCGTCCGCATCGGCACGGTGATAAATTCCAGAGCGAGGGATTTATTTTGCTGCGCGGCAAAATAGCGGTTCTGATTTTTGATGAAAATGGCGAAGTGGATCAGGAAAACAGTTGTTTGCTTAATACGCAAAATGGCGACGTCGGGATGAACATCAAACCTGGAATTTGGCATTCGCTTGTTGCGTTGGAAGATGCAGTAATTTACGAAGTAAAAGGCCATCCAAATGGCGGCTACGTGGCTGAACGCGATAAGGATTTTGCAGCGTGGGCACCTGCCGAAGCCGACCCGCTAGCAGATGAATATTTGAAGAAACTGACCGATGCCGTGACGAATTTATTGTAAGCCAAACAAAAAAAGAGGCGCTTGAGTTTTTAATTCTCAAGCGCCTCTTTTTAATTTCAAGTGAGTTATACGTCGCTTAATAAAATTGCCTCGCGCAGTGACTCTAACGGGTCGGGTTTCGTCGGCACAAATTCGTGCGCGACATACCCTTGATAGCCCAAATCAGCGATTGCCTTCATCACCGACCGCCATTGTAATTCTTGTGTTTCATCTAATTCGTGGCGACCTGGCACGCCGCCCGTGTGAAAATGTCCGATCCATTTTAGGTTTTGTTTGATCGTTTGCATGATATTTCCGTCCATGATTTGCGCATGGTAAATATCGTATAGAATTTTCATATTGGGCGAATTCACCAGCTTCATGACCTCAACGCCCCAGGCCATGTGATCGAATTGATAATCTTTATGATTGACGAGACTATTGAGCAGTTCGAGGTGAATAACGACATTGTATTTTTCGGCAATTGGTTTCAGGCGATTCAGGCCGATTACGCAATTTGCCAAGCCTTCGTTATCGGGTAATCCTTTGCGATTGCCGCTGAACGTAATGACATTTTTCCAGCCATATTCTGCCGCCAGTGCAGCGCTTTCTGTAAATTCTTTTTCCAGCTTGTCGTGATTTTCGAGGCGATTGAGCGCATCGGGAATATTGCCCGCGCCATACACCATTGTTGCCTGCAAACCATATTTTTTGAGCGTCGGCCAATCTTTTTTGTCTACGAGATCAAGTCCGACTAAGCCCATTGCTTTGGCTGCTTGCGCTAAGTCATCAAAGGCAACTTTGTTGTAACACCAACGGCAAGCGGATTGTTTCAGCCGCCCTTTTAATTTCAGCGGTGTCAGGTGTTTTTTATCTAAAACATAATCAGTTGTTTGTGCTTGCCAGTTGATTAGCGGCAACGCATTGGCAGTTTTGCGGGTGAGCATCGCACCTGCAATTCCGGCGACCGACGTCATTAGCATTTCACGACGCGAGGGGAGCTTATTCGCGGACATAATATTTTCTCCTGCTTGGTTGATTTTTCTGAAAAAGAAAACGCCCGAAAAATAACACTAATTGCGGCGCAGTGCTACTAATCGGGCGAATCTCCAAAGATTCTTTTTAGTTAAATTATTTGCGCTAAGACTGCCATTCTTTTTGTAGAAAATGGACGCAGAGGCGTTGCAACCCGTCTTTGCCAACAAATTGATTTACAACAGACGCAAACGATTCAAAGCTGTTACCCAGCGCAAAAATTTTAACGGATACAAAATCCAGCGGGGGTTCTTGCACACAAATACGCGCGCCGGTTTTACTGATGTTTTCGGTGATACCTTGTTCTAAGCCCACCAGTTCTTCATTGGCTTTGTAATATTCAACCCAGATGGGTTCCTGAATTGATTTACGCACAGCGCGTCGTCGCTCAGAGCCTTTCCATTCGCGTGGATTGAAAATCGTCCAGGGTTTTTCGAGGTAAGTTTTCGGCGGATTTTGCCCTAAAAACTCGACGCCGATTCTGTGTGCAGAAGTGGTAGTTGCAGTTGAATTTCTAACTACTGCATAAATCTTGTAGGAAGGATCAGAATGCGCAAATTGGCGAAGTCGCCACGGCATAGGGAAGGAAAGATATAAAATCAATCCAGGTGTAACAGGATGGTGAACTTGAAAGCTGGCACCTAGACGGCTTACATCCAGCACCCGCGACATCTCCGACCATTTTTGCTGCTCACTATCATATCCTGTGACGTGAATTGGCAGCGTCATCTTAATCCGTGAAGTGCCCCGCTGATTTTCAGTTGCTACTGAATCTTTTGTAATCTCAGAGGGGATCATAAATAAACCTCAAACCCTAATTTTGTAAGAACGCGTATAAGTCATGGGGAGTGACTGGGCGAATGCTATCATTTATTAGAAATTCAGATTGTGGAATACTATGACATTCATGTTGCAATTCTAGGATTGAAAAGTTTTTGTTTGCGACTGATATTGAAAAAAATGACTGCTTGAATTAACTGGGAAACAAGAATGGATTCAAATAGCAAAACAATTGTTCGCGCCGCCTGTCCTCACGATTGTCCTGATACTTGCGCCATGCTCGTAACAATCGAGAACGGTAAAGCCACAAAAATCGAAGGCGCAAAAGATCATCCGACTACCAACGGGTTTCTTTGCACAAAGGTCAATCGTTATCTTGAACGTACATATTCCGATCAACGCGTGCTGTATCCAATGAAACGCGTTGGCGCGAAAGGCGAAGGAAAATTCGCGCGCATCACCTGGGACGAAGCGCTTGATACAATTGCAGAGAAATTTTCATCCATCGCCAATGAATTCGGCTCCCAATCAATTTTGCCCTACAGCTACGCGGGGACAATGGGATTGGTGCAATCGTCTTCGATGGATCGCCGCTTTTTTCATAAGCTCGGCGCGTCATTACTAGATCGCACAATTTGCGCGAGCGCAGGCGCAGCCGGATACAAGGTCACAATCGGCGCAAGCATTGGCACGGATATGGAGCGCTTTGACGAAGCCAAATTAATAGTGATTTGGGGCGCAAATCCGCAAACTTCAAATGTGCATTTGATGCCGAAAATTCTCGAAGCCAAACGGCGCGGCGCAAAATTAATTGCGATTGATCCTTATCGTTCTTTGACCGCAGAAAAATGCCATCAGCACATTGCTTTATTGCCTGGAACCGATGGCGCTTTTGCGTTGGCAGTGATGCATGTTTTGATAAATGAAAATTTCCTTGATGAAGATTACATCGCAAAATACACAGTCGGATTTGAGCAGCTAAAACTTCGCGTCCAGGAATATTCGCCCGCGCACGTAGCCGAGATTACAGGCTTGAGCGCGGAAACAATTGTGAATTTCGCGCGTGAATATGCGACGACAAAACCAGCCGCGATTCGCTTAAATTATGGCCTGCAACGTCACGCCGGAGGCGGAATGGCTGTGCGCAATATCGCTTGTTTGCCCGCCTTAATTGGTGCTTGGCGCGCATCTGCGGGCGGCATTTTGCTTTCGTCTTCGGGGACATTTTCGATCAACACGCAAGCGCTCGAACGCCCTGATTTTATTCCTGCTGGCACGCGTACAATTAATATGTCTGCGATTGGTGATGCGTTGCTTGGGCAAATGCGCAATCCTGACAGTTCACTCACGCCCCTTGATCCGCCTGTCAAAGCGATTTATGTTTACAATTCCAACCCCGTAGCCATTGCGCCCGATTCAAAAAAAGTCATCGCTGGGTTTGCGCGCGAAGATTTATTCACCGTCGTCCACGAAATTTTTCAAACTGACACAGCGGATTACGCTGACATCGTTTTGCCTGCGACAACACAGCTTGAGCAATTCGATGTGCATAAAGCTTACGGGCATATTTATGTGCTGGCGAACAATCCCGCGATTGCTCCGATTGGAGAATCAAAACCCAACAGCGAAGTCTTTCGTTTGCTCGCTGCACGCTTGGGATTTGTTGATTCATGTTTCACCGAAAGCGATGAAGAAGTTGGCGCGCAAGCCTTCAATTACGATCATCCGCGCATGACGAATATCAGTTTTGACGAACTGAAAACAAACGGCTGGCAACGCCTCAACGTCGCCGAAAATTATGCGCCATTTGCCGAAGGCAATTTCCCTACGCCATCGGGCAAGTGCGAATTTTACAGCGCCACATTAGCTGCGCAGGGCGTTGACCCTTTGCCAACTTTCATCGCGCCGCGCGAATCCGTTCGCACTGCGCCGCAGCTTGCAACTAGATTTCCGCTCGCAATTATTTCTCCGCCCGCACATAATTTTTTAAATTCGACGTTTGCGAATTTGCCTACGTTCATCCAAGCCGAAAAAGAACCATTCCTCGAAATCCATCCTGATGATGCAGGCGTGCGTGGCATTGGCGACGGTGACACTTTACGAATTTTCAATGATCGCGGAGCCTTCACCGCCAAAGCTCGCATTACCGACAAAACCAGAAATGGCGTAGTCGTCGCGCTTTCCGTTTGGTGGAAAAAACTCACTGACGGCACAAATGCAAACGATGTGACTTCGCAGGAATTAACAGATTTCGGTGCGGCAGCAACGTTTTATGATGCGTTGGTGGAGGTAGAAAAAGTTTGAGTGAAAGGTAGCTATTTACAATTTCAATTTAGCAACTGATAGGAATATACTAACGAAGTTTTGAGAGGTATTAACTATGAGGATGATAACAATTTTACCTGAAAATGTTGGCGCACAAAATGCTTCGTTTCGAGCTGTAGCAGGCGAAAAAAAATCTTCAGGAAAAACAGTTGGTGAAGCGTTGGACGCATTAACTGCGCAACTTGGTGAAGATGAATCAGGCACGCTCGTAGTGATTCAGCAATTTCGCCCTGACAAATATTTTACTGCTACACAACAAGCTCGCCTTTCCGACCTAATGAACAAATGGCGTAGCGCACGTGATGCGCAACAGCAATTATCTGTTGCGGAACAATCTGAACTTGAAGCCCTAGTTGCGGCGCAGTTGGAAGGCTCCGCACAACGTACAGAAGCGATGATGTCAAAACTTGGAAAGCCATTCCGTCAGCCATGAACCGATTCTATGTTTTCGTAGCTTTGCGTGCCGGACACCGTTGTGAATATTGCCGCGCACCAGAAGCCGTATTCAATTTTCATTTTGAAGTCGAACATATAATCCCGCGCGTTTTGGGTGGAGCCGATGAGATAGAAAACTTGGCTTTAGCTTGTACTTCCTGCAACATTTACAAAGCTGATTTCCTTACAGGATTTGATGATGCTACACAAATAGAAGCACCGCTTTTTCAGCCGCGCGAACAATCTTGGGAAAATTATTTTCAAGTCGAAATTCAAACGGGATATTTGCGTGGCTTGACTGCCACTGGTCGCGCAACAATTAGCCGTTTGCAAATTAATAGTACTTCTCAACTTCGTGCGCGGTTGCAATGGATTGAGTGGGGTTTATATTTGTGAAAATTTAGCATCGCAGGAGTTGACTGATTTAGGCGTGGCAGCATGATTTTATGATGCATTTGTTGAATTAGAGAAAATAATTGAATCACAGGATTACATTAAATCAGCTTCTTTTCCTTTGTTGTTATTATTTTTATTAGACCTTTATTAAATCTTGCTGCATCAATGGAATGATGCGCTCTTTCGTGGCAATTCGGACAAAGCGCAATGATATTTTCTGGGTGATCGTTCCCATTTTGAGATACTGGAATTGGATGATGGGTCACTAAATAGGGTGATCCATCTGGTCTTATAAACGGAGCTTTGTTATCACAACCTTCGCATATACCATCTGCCCTTCTTAATGCATAACGGCTAATCAAGCGAGATCGGTTTCTCCGAAACACAGTGGCTTTTTGAGGTAGCAATTTTTCGTTTGAAGCTGCTAATGCCAAGTTCCGAATTTCTGATATAGATGATTTGCGAATTGCTTTTTCGTTAATTTTTAGAAAAGCTCCTTTTGACCAATCTTTTATAAATTTCTTGATTTCGTTAGCAACTTTTTGCGGTGGTGTTGTTATGCTTCGTGGATAAATAGCCCAAGTTAATTCAGGGATATTTTGCCGAATTACCTCTAGTAGGATTGGTGGTGTAATTAACTTAATCGCAGTTAGTCGTGCTGCATATCTGTTATGCCAACCTTGACGGGGAGATGGCTCGTCTTTAACTGTTGCAGTCGCAAAAAAGCCGATTCCAGCAATATAAATAATAACATCATCACCTGGTTTCGAGGATTTTGGTGCGACCCACGGCTCAGAATCGAGATTGAATTTAGCCCCTTTATTCTCAAGCCAGTCTTTATCGTCATTATTGACGCCCCCAATCACTATGTGAAGGTTTTTCATAAGCCTCACTTGCCACTTTGTTATGGTTATTTCCGCTCAGACTTTTCATACTCGCTTCTGAGTAATCCCATCATTTCTTCGCGTTTATCGTAAAGTCGTTTCAACGGGCGCGGTTCGTGTTTTGCCATTGCGTAGGCGGTGATTAATGGCAACGCTACCGTTGAATCTACATAACAAACTACTGTGCCGGGCAATTGGTCAGGATCAATTTTGCCCCAGCTTACGGCTTCGCTTGGTGTTGCGCCGCTCAAGCCGCCAGTGTCGGGGCGTGCGTCGGTGATTTGTAAAAAGTAATCGTGGCCTTTTTCTTCGATGCCGAGGACTTCCTGAATTTGTGGTTCGGTTTGCAACGCGAAGTTTTTTGGACTGCCGCCGCCGCAAATGAAGATCGCAGATTTGCCGCCGCCGCGTTTTGCGCTTAGTACAATCGAAGCGGTTTCGTTTACATCCGCCGAAGGATTCAGGCGCAATTTTCCGCCTTGCAATTCCATCGCGGCTACGTTCATGCCGATAGAGCTATCACCGGGCGAAGACGTGTAAACAGGGACTCCGTGGCGATAGCAGGCGGCGAGCAATGATTGATTTTCCAAGCCTAAAACGCGTTCACGTTCCGCTACGTATTTGCCGCACAAATAATGAAATTCTGCTGTGGACATTTCGCGTTGGAATTCTTCGGCGCGAATAATTTCGCGGAAAAATGCATCGGTCGAAAGCAAAACTTCATAATCAAAAAAGATGTCGTAAATTCTGACTACGCCTTCTTCACGCAAAATTACATCGCTGATTTGCGCGTTGCCGCGATGCATCGCTAAGCCTAAACCAAAATGCGTGTCGTGATATAAATTCGCTCCGGTTGAAATGATCCAATCTACGAAACCCGCTTCAATCAAGGGGATGAGCGTTGAGATGCCTAAACCTGCGGGAGTTAATGCGCCAGTCAGCGTAATGCCTACGGTAACATTGTCAGCAAGCATGCGTTCGGAAAAAAGCTGTGCGCCTTCACGCAAACGTGCGCCGTTATAGGCTTGAAATGATGTTTCGATTAATTCGACGACAGAAATATCTTTGAAAATTGGTTTCGGGGCGATGCGTTTGCCCTGCAAGAATTTGCTTTGGCTCATGACTCTTCCTTTGATTAATAAAGTGAAAATGAAAGGGTAGAGTGTAGCGGTTGCGACGCTGCAATTCAAAGCAAACTGTCGAAGGGGAAATTTCTTACGGGGTGGGGCTAGTTGGAGATTGCACGCACGGCTAACATTATTCCGTTGCGCATCCGCACAATCTCCAACTCTTGGAGCTTAGTGGCCTAAAGTGGCTTGTTTCGTAGAACGCGGAACGTTTGCTTGTGACTGGGCTGCACTGAGCAATGATGATTCATAAGCGGCGACTTGTAAGGGGTCAATGTCGCGGCAAATTCCTTGTGTTTGGCAATTCGCATTATTGCATTTGCCTACGATGCGTACTGTCGCTTTTTCATCAATTGAAATAGATTCAATTGATATTACCATTCGGCAGCGGGGGCAGGATGTCAATTGTTCGCGGAATGCCATAAATAAATTCCTCTCAATGTGTGTGAATCTGAACACCTGATTCAAACGACCAATAGGCGTCGCAATTCAATTTTTCACGCGTCAAAATTCTGTTAGTTCTGTTGCATTCCTCTTGCACTGCAATGTGGTACACTGAGGCTTAATTTCAAAGCAAAATTAACCAGTAAACTGCTCAGAATTTCTTATGACTCAAAGCATTCAGAATGATCGAATGATTCGCGCTGCGTTTCGTCAACCAGTGGATCGCGCCCCCGTGTGGATGATGCGCCAGGCTGGTCGTTACTTGCCGGAATATCGCGCAGTTCGTGCGCAAACAGATTTTTTGACGCTCTGCAAAACGCCTGATTTAGCGGCTGAAGTTTCAATGCAACCGCTTGATATTTTAGGTGTAGATGCCGTCATCATGTTTTCCGATATTCTAATTCCCGTTGAAGCGATGGGCATGCATTTAGAGTTGATCGAAAGCAAAGGGCCAATTCTCGACAATCCGATTCGCACGGCTGAACAGGTCAAGAACTTGATTATTCCTGATCCAGTAGAGAACGCTTCGTTCGCGCTCGACACGATCAAATTATTGCGCAAGCAAATTGATGGACGCGTGCCATTAATTGGATTCGCGGGCGCACCGTACACGCTGGCTTCGTATATGGTCGAAGGCGGGACTTCAAAAAATTATGCGTCATTGAAAAAAATGATGTATGCCGAGCCCGCGCTATTGCATTCGCTATTAGATAAAATCGCAGACACGATCATTTTATATCTCAACGCAAAAATTGAAGCGGGCGCGCAAGTCGTTCAGCTTTTTGATACGTGGGCGGGCGAATTAACGCCGGCAAATTATCGCGCGTTTGCTTTGCCATATACGCAAAAAATCTTTGCCGGATTAAATCGTGGCGTGGGAGAAAATAAAATCCCGGTGATTTTGTATGTGAATGGCTGCGCTTCGATTTTAGAAGATATGGCTACGTCGGGAGCTGATGTGATGAGCATTGATTGGCGCATGGATATTGGCGATGCGCGGCGCCGGCTGGATGTTGCGGGCTTTGAGAAATTAGCGTTGCAAGGGAATCTTGATCCATGTGCTTTGCTTGGCACGCCGGAAACGATTGCGCAGGGCGTGCGCGAAATTTTGCAAAAAACTGGTGGGCAAGGTCACATCATGAATCTTGGGCACGGCATTATGCCGATGGTTCCTGTTGAAAATGCGCGCGCATTTATTGATACTGCTAAAGCTGGAATTTAAATTCGCAAAAAAAAATCTGAATTGAAAAGTTTCCAAATCAAAACTTTGGAAAACCTGAGTTAATCAGCTTATTCGTTGTTTATCTTCTTAAATGCCCGAAGGGAGAAAACGACTATGCCCCGCACTTTGCTGTTTACGAAGATGTTTTTGTGGATATTGCTTTGTCCGCTCACAACCCTAATTTTACACGCTCAAACCGCGCCAGGCGCTGCGCGAAAACTGGTCGAAAATTCTGACGATAATCCTGTCCTGCGGCAAAAGACGCAAGTCGTGACGTTGAATGTTTCAGTGCTGGATCAGCATAATAATCCGGTGATCGGGCTGACAAAAAACAATTTCGAGATTTACGAAAATAAAGTTAAGCAAGACATCGAATATTTTGCCGACGCAGATCAACCGTTGAGCATTGGAGTGATTTTTGATTTATCAGCAAGTATGGAGTCAAAAATGCCGAAAGCTCGTGAAGCGCTGAAATCGTTCGTCGAAACCAGTCATGCAGATGATGAATATTTTCTTGTGACCTTCAGCGATCACGCTAGGCTTGTGCAGAATTACACTGATGGCGATCAAATGTTACAGTATGTTAATAAAGCCCAAGCCTATGGCAACACGGCGCTTTATGATGCCGTGTATTTAGGGTTGGAAAATTTGCGCGAAGCTGGGCATAAGAAAAAAGTTTTGTTGGTGATATCCGATGGCGAAGACAACCGTTCGCGCTACTCTTTGCAGGACTTGAAACGCTACGTCAAAGAATCTGAAACGATTATTTACTGTCTTAGTATTTCTGAAACTTCGGGTAGTAATTGCGGGGCAATGTGTCAACGCAATGCGCGGCGGGCGCTCGAAGAAATTTCTGAATACACAGGCGGGCGGGCTTATTTTCCGCTTAATTTAAATGAATTAGAAAAATGCACATCGAATGTGGCGTTAGAATTACGCCGTCAATACAGCATCGGCTATGTCTCCACGCAAAATGTGAATGATGGAAAATGGCGGAAAATCGCTACGAAAGTGAAGCTGGAAAATGAACCAGCGATCAATGCATCACGCATTCGTGTGCGAACAAAAGAAGGGTATTTCGCAATTCCGTAGCGCCTAATTTTTGCGCCCCGCTTCGACAACATTTTGCAAAGTAGCTGCTTGTTGCAAAAGAATTTCTTTACTCAGGTTCTCACAAACCGATTGCGGAAAAGTAAATTGCGGATGGAATATAATTTTCACTTTACGTGGCAGCGGAAAAAGCATATGGGGGCCATACGCTTCATATCCACCTACAATCGTAGCCGGAATAATTGGCACTCCCGTATCCATCGCCAAACGAATCACACCAGGTTTGAATTGCGCCAAGTCCCCATCACGCGTCCGCCCACCTTCAGGAAAAATCATTAACCGCCCGCCCTTGCGTAAATGTTCTGCCGCCGAGCGCATCGCTGACCGATCACCTTTTTCGAGTTTGACGGGGAACGCTCCGAGTGAGCGGATGAAATGTCCAAGAATAGGCATCCGCACAAATTTATCCCACGTCATATAACGAAGCGGAGTAGGGAAAGGGATCGAAACCCAAAACGGATCAAAAAAACTTTGATGGTTTGGCGCTACGATGTATGGGCCGGAAGTCGGAACATTTTCAAAGCCGTGAAATTCAATCCGAAAATAAACACGCGCAAAATTTGAAATCAGCACACGCATCGCGCGGAAATAAAATCCGCCTTCGTTCGGATCAGGCACCGCTGCGTGGTTCGATTCGCTCATTTTCTCGGCCTCTTTTTGCAATTGCGTTTTCATTATGACAACTCAACGATCACGCATTTTTCATTTGTTGCTTGATGGCTTTGAGCGATTCCGCATGTTCATGGGCTTTATAAATCGGATCAAGCGGATAGCAGCCTGAAACCAATCCATTGCGCGGCGCTGTCGTGCAATCACTGAACGTGCGGCACAACTTTTTAGTTTGCAGCGGATTGCCCGCAATCACGTCCGCAGGCAAATCGGGATATGAAAGCACCAATCGTCCCAACCCGACAAAATCCACTTGCCCCGTGCGTACGTAAAATTGCCCAACGTTTGGAATCCATTCCTGCAAGTAACTGTAGCCAGTTCCTGCAATCGCAATATTCGGGAATTTAGCTTTGATTTCGCTGGTGGCTTTTAATAATCGTGCGACACCGACAAGCGGGTCTTCGGGCGGCAAATAGCCATCTGACGGCGGGAAAATGGCCGGACGTTGAATGTGGGGAATATAATATGGGCTGCCGCACGTGATGCAAACCAATTTAATATCAAGCGATTCGAGCAACTCTAAATATTTATACGTTTCGGTCAAATCAATTTGCAGCGGATTTTTGGGATTTACGCCGAACGCATAATTGTATTCGCCTTCGTATGTTTCAGGTACGCCGCGTTGATTTTCGCCTTTGCGGAAGGGAATGAAATCAAAGGCGCTAAGCCGCACGCCGATATGAAGACCTGGCGCTTCGCGGCGAATGCCTGCGACAATTTCGCGCAGGAAGCGGGTGCGATTCTCAAAGCTGCCACCGTAATTTCCTGCGCGGGTATAAGCGCTCAAAAATTCATGTCCAAGGTAGCCATGACAGTGCTTGATGTCTACGAACTGAAAGCCCATTTTTTGCGCGCGCACGGCGGCAGTAATGAAATCCTGAATCAACGCATCAATTTCTGTGTCAGTAAAAACAGCTTCGTCAGAAGTGATGTTGAACTTTTTATCGAGCACAGGATGACGATATAAAATGCGCGGTTCTAATGTTTTGTTGTGCGGGCGCGAGAAACGACCGGAGTGCGTCAATTGCAGTCCATCAAAAAAATCATCGGTTGAGCCAAAACGATTTTGGTGAGCTTCAATCAAGGTTGTGCGCAAGCCCGCGATGTCGTCAAAATTTGCTTCCGTCAAGCAAAGCTGATTTGGGTTTGCGCGTCCTTCGTGACGTACTGCTACGGCCTCGCCGCCCCAAATAAATTTGGCTCCGCTTTCGCCAAAATGTTTCCAGCGCCGCGAGGTCAATTCTGACGGTTTGCCATCAAGCGTGCCGTCCCAACCTTCCATCGGCAGAATACAAAACCGATTTCCTATCGTGACGTTTTCATATTTGTAAGGCTGTGCAAGCGGAGAATCGGAGCCAGATTGCACTTCAGTGTCAAAGCCAATTTCTGCGCCGATTTCAGCCAGGTATGTAGAAAAATCTACAGCGGTTTTTAAGGTTGCAATGCGGCGAAAGTTATAATCTTTTGTCATTTGTTAATGATGTCAGTACCCCTCCTGCGTGAGCGGGTGGTTTTGGTAGCGCGGGCTGCCAGCCTGCTGTCCATTTTAATTAGCGCAACTCAATCATATTACCATCAGGATCGCGCAGGAAAATTTGTGCCGCGCCGCCGCGTCCGCTTCCTTCGGCAAACTCTACCTTCAGATTTCTGAGCTGCTCTGCGATACTCTGTAAATCCGGTACTTCAAGTGCGATATGGCGATCAAATTTAGGATTATCCGTTTGATGTTCGGGTAATTTATCAATGCACATTAAATGCAATTGATTGCCGTTCCCTAAATCATACCACCGTCCATCGAAGCCAAAATCAGGGCGTTCGAGCAATGGGAAGCCAAAGACAGTTTCGTAAAATGAAGCGGCGCGATTAATATCGGTGACTAAAAACCCTGCGTGGTGCAAACGTGAAATTTTGATTGGCATAATTAACTCTTGAATGCGAAGATGATTTTCGTAAACCGATAATTTAATGTGATAATCCACTTTCTTCAATGGCTCACGAACAACAAGGAGAATTGTAAATGACGGCATCTGTCGGATTTGGCATCATAGGCGCAGGCATGATCGGCAAAGTTCATGCCGAAGCGATCAGCGCTATCTCTGGCGCTAAGCTGGTTGCTGTATATGGTCGCAACGACGCTCCGGCTCAGGAATTAGCTGCGAAATATGGCGCGCAAGCGTTTACAAACTTAACGCAATTTTTTGCGCACCCGGATTTGCAAATTGTAAATATTTGCTCGCCGAGTGGTATGCATTTAGAGCACGGCAAAATGGCTGTAGCAGCAGGGAAGCATATTTTAGTTGAAAAACCGATTGAAATTACCTGCGCGCGCGCGGATGAGTTGCTCGCAGCTTGCGCTGAAGCGAAGGTAAAAATCGGTGTCATTTTTCAATCTCGATTTTTAGCTGCCGTGCAAAAAATTAAGCAGGCTGTTGACGAAGGAAAACTCGGCAAAATATTTCTCGCTGATGCTTATGTGAAATGGTATCGCGCTCCTGAATATTACGCACAAGGTTCATGGCACGGACAATTGGCTTTGGATGGCGGCGGGGCTTTAATAAATCAGGCGATTCACACGATTGATTTGTTGCGTTGGATCATGGGGCCAGTTGCGGTTGTGAACGCTATGAAAGGTGCGCTGCGCTATCCGCACATTGAAGGCGAAGACACGCTGGTTGGTAATGTGAAATTTGCCAACGGAGCGCTTGGCGTCGTTGTTGCCGCAACTTCTGTTTCGCCCGGGTTCAAGCGTCGTCTGGAAATTTCAGGCGAACGCGGCACGATTGTTTTAGATGGCGATACGATTGGTACCTGGGCCATTGAAGGTGAAGCGGAAAATGATTTGCAAGGTGAACAACTTACCGATGGCTCAAGCAATCCGGCGGCAATTTCTACGGAAGGGCATCGCCGTCAAATTGAAGATATGATGCACGCTGTTTTGGAAAATCGCGTTCCCTTAATTGATGGGAGCGAAGGCCGAAAATCGCTAGAGTTAGTCGAGGCACTTTACCGGGCTGCCAATGAGAACCAGACGATCAAGCTATAAGTGAGGCGCGCAACATTGATTCAAATTTATCAGCATAACCTTTAATTTTATCTGCTTTATTCATGCCATTAATAATGCGACGTGCGTTGCGATAATCGCAATGATCCGCATGAATAAAATCGTTGAGGCCTTTCCCTGTGAACATCCCTTGTCGCATGCCCAGACTTGCAATTTGGTAACTAATATCAGGTTCAAGCGCTAAATTAGGCTCGTTAAGTAAATCCAATCCTAGGCGTAACCCAAATTTTCGGTAGTTTGCGCGTCCGGTAATTTGCACATACCCGCGTCCTTTAAAACGCGTGCCGTCGCCTGCAATTACATTTCCTAAATCGGCGCGCCCTTCATATTGTTTACCGCTGGCAAACTCTGCGATGGGATTCCACCGATCTGCACATTCATGCTTTATTGTGGCTAAGGCATACGCCACGTGTCTGACATCGGTTAACTCAGGGTCATTCTCAATGAACGCTAATAACGATTCGATGCCTTGTACTTGCTTCGTCGTGATTTTTGCAGGATTAAACAGCTCGCGATATTTCGCAAAGAAAATTTGGCGATTGAATTTCATAATACCCCTGTTTTTATTAGTGCCTCAGAGCACTTGGATGATTTTGCTAACCGTAGTGGCTGATTCCGGTTGAGCAAGCGATTTGTTTTTCGGCAAGCTGAATTTGACCGCAGCTTCTAAGCGATAGGTGCCAGGTTGTAATTGCTGCCGAGGTATATCGAGTACGATTGCCTCTTCATTTGACTTAAATGCGCCCTGCATCGCGCCAAGTTCTAAACGCTGCGATGTGCCAAATTGTTTTGCCGTAATCAGGGCAGCAAATTCGCAATCGGTGCTAGATGTGGGCGGCGCAGCTTGGATGAGTTCGTCGGAATACTCTACGCCAAGTCGAATGGCGAAAGGCTCTCCGCTGTGAAGGATGATGGAAGCCGTTGGCCCATGTGCCGGTAGCATTTCAAGCTTGCGCAATGAAACACTCTGCACGGGTTGTTTGGGCACAGTTTTTTCAACAGGAAGTTGATTGACTGCTACATTCGGAGCTGGTTCGGTACTTACTTTTTGCGTTTGAACTGCAATGGTGTTGTTCTCACCTGAAAGTAAATTGATGCCAAAATTCTGCATGAATTGATACAATTTTTCCCCACTCCAACCTTTCCATTCATCGCTCTCACCGCTTTTGACATGTAATACATGCGTTGAATATATCTGTTGTTGTTCATCAACAAATACATCAACAGCAAAACCTTCGTTGCGATAATGCGGATTGTCGGTTTCTATTGTGGTTTGCCTGGTGTCTGGAATTGGATTCGCCTCAATTAACTCACGGGCTTGTCCGCTCCAATCCATTTCATTAATGTTTTTCATAGATAGGTGCGAGGGGCGTTTTAAGAGGGCGAAAATTTCTTTCGAGGATAAGAGCGACAGCTTTTCATAAGTACGTACTCCAGCCTCGTGTAAATGCTTTTCATACGTTGGAGTAATGCCTTTGATTAATTGGAAATTATCCCCTTTGGTAACGAGATGGGTTGGTTTTTTTCTGGCAATTTTAGATGGCATAAGTCTTACCTCTTCATATCTGAAATGAGAGTACAGCGTGGTCGAAGCCTGGATAATCCAGCGCGTTTGAAATTATTGTGTCAGTGGATAAAAAACGACTCCGCTAATCAGCAAGCTAAATTAGGGAGTCGTTTTAATCTCAGGTCACGCGACTACGCAGAGTAAAGATGAACCATTAGCGCAGCCTTTGACATCATTACGGCATGGCAGGATTGGGGTCATAAACTTGCACCACAATTTCTTCAGAATACGCCGCGATATTTCCAGGTTGACCGAGGTTGTTTGTGAATGTTAACAAGCAAACAAGATCATATGCGCCGGCTTTTAACGCTCCTGCGGGAACAGGAATTTCGACTGTGTAATCCTTGTTTAATAACCCGCCAACGCCATCAGTGAAATTTTTGTTGACAGGACCAAAATCCGCATCCGTTGCGCCGCCAGGATTCTCTTTTCCGATGTGCTCAAAAAATGCGGTTACGTTAAATTTACCATCCATCACCGTCAGAGCCGTGCCATTGATGTTCCATTTTACTTGAATTTTAAATGGGTCTGTTGCTTTGACGATGGTGATTGGCAGAACATCTGGGTCTTGGATCAAGACTGGGTTGATGCTGCCATTAAGGGCGAGCGGTGTTGCAGGTTCGAATGCCATAAAATAATCTCCTTTTGCAAATGTGATAGTAGATAAGCGAGCGTGAATATTGGCTTATCTTGATCGGCTGAAATTTAGCTGAGCTTCGATTATTGGCTGAGGGGATTGCAAAACAAAAAATTGCGCTGCAAACAACTACGATAATCTTTGCAAGCTAGTGATCGTCAATAAAATCACAAAGCGATTCAGGCAAAAAGTCAGTCAATTAAGCTGGGTTGTGGGCTTAGCTGCATAACTTTATTTCCGAAGTCTTTGTGATGATTGACGGTGTTATTAAGAGCAACTGGCGTGCCAATAAAAACTAGCCGAAATAGCCTGTTTTTTGTGCTTTTAAGCAAGGTGATATGGTCGAAATTGTCCGACTTGCAAAGCAAAAAATGCGCTAAATGCTTTAGGCTGAATCGCTTTAATCTTGGACAAAATTGTCCTAGTTGGACGACTAAATGTCATTCTATTATTCCGCTTTTAGAAAACTCATGCACATCAATCTGATGTTTCCGCAGTAGTTCCCAAAAGGCACGACGATTTTTTTGTGCGGCTTCAGCCGCTTTTGTAATGTTCCCTCGATGCGCAAGTAAAAGGCTTTGCAAGTAGGTTCGTTCAAATTGTGTGATGACTTTAGCTTTGGCTTGCTGGAAGGATTCGGTCGCAATTTTTGTGTTGATTGAGGAGAGCGTCAGGTCCTCACTTCGTATAATTGAATGCTCGCTAAGTGCTACGGCACGTTGTACAGCGTGTTCAAGTTCGCGCACATTACCAGGCCAATCGTACATTAATAATTTTTGCATGGCGACATGGGAAAACCCTGTAATATGTTTGCCAAACTCACAGGAGAATTTGGCGCGGAAATAATCGGCTAGCATCGGAATATCATCGCGCCGATCACGTAGTGGTGGCAGCAATAATGGAATAATATTAAGTCGAAAATATAAATCCTGCCGCAACTGGCCTGCCTGTAGTGCTCTTTCAAAATCAACATTTGTGGCGGCCACTACGCGCACATCTGCGTGACGAATTTTAGAAGAACCAAGTGGGCGGTATTCCTTTTCCTGAAGAAAGCGTAACAACTTTACCTGCGCAAGTAAGGGCAAGCTATCTATTTCATCTAGAAATAATGTCCCTCCATCGGCCTCCTGAATCAGTCCTGGACGCGCTGTCGCTGCTCCAGTATAAGCGCCACGCTCATGACCGAATAATTCGTTTTCTGCCAACTCAACCGGAATCGCGCCACAATTTACAGGAATAAACGGGCGATCTTTGCGTAGGCTGAGATTGTGAATGGCGCGCGCACAAACCTCTTTGCCTGTGCCTGTTTCACCTGAAATCATGACACTTGCATCACATTTCGCTACTAACGGAATTTTATTGATTTCAGCTAGAAAAGACTGACTGTTGCCGATCAAATTTTGCTTCGTGTCAAATGCTTTCGCCAACTGATTCACGCTTACTTGCGTATCAAGTAACCTTTTTACACGCGGCACAATGTTATTGGGTTTCAGCGGCGCTGTGATGAAATCAACGGCACCAAGTTTGAGTATTTCAAAGACTTCATCAGGTTCATCTTCTTCAGTAACTACAATTACAGGCGGATCAACTGTTGTTGGTGTGAATGATTGAAACAGCGTGCGGGTAGATTTCAATGGATTTAATTGTGAAACCAGAAATGTAACGGATGGTTTGAGGCGCTCAATTAAATTCAAAATAAAGTTCGTTCGTTCTTGCGGCGCACAGTTTTCAATTTGTTCCTGGTGCAGGTGAATCTCTGGCAGAGTTGAGGCTTCCAAAATGCCACGCAATTCGTTGCTGAGATTTCCCAGCGAATTGAAATCAAGCAGTAGTAAGTTTGTTGGTTTCATGTTTGTTGCATCGCGATCTAAACGATTCGCAGGCAACGGGGCTAGTGGCTTAGGAACCACTTGCATGGGCGTTCGTTCCGTCTAAGAAATTACGAATTTAACTTATGGCTGAAAACTTTCCGCAAATGATCAAAATGGAGGCTGGGGTTCGCTTATCCGTTTTTGATTATTTGATGACCTCTAGGCTTTTCGGCTTTTCGGATTCTATTGATAGTTATCGGTATTGAAAAGCGAAGAGGGCAGGGGATTTTGTAAAGGAACAGTCTTAGATATTGGCTTAGCCAATATTAGTTCTGGGGAGACATTTGGGGAGTTAGGCTGATAAGAATAAACTATGTTGAAAATCGAATATAGGACTACAAAAGCAGACTGTCAATAATCAATTACGGAAAATTATTTATCGTTTAACCAAATACCGAATTCATTGAGAATGTTGAACAGAAGAAGTATAATTAACTTATTCATTGCATTCTTTAATGAATGCTTTGAATAATAATTTGATTCTATTGCCTTCCCCGTTTTGTTGCTCCAGGCCGAATCAAAATGTAATACCCGAAACAGTTGCAGTACGTGTTTCAAGCATTTCCCCCATTGCTACTTGTGCGGGAACTCCGTTGAGAATTTCTAATCAGGTGCAACCATTAAGCAGTAAGGACATTGTTCTATGAACGTATTAATTGAGCAGAAACTCAAGGAACTTTTGGCTGAATCCCTCAATCAGAGCGCTCCTGCCACTCACGCTGTTATCCACTTGCTTTACGCTAGTTATTTGAATGGAACTCAAAACGATTTTGCTAAATGGTGTTGTCAATTCACACCTGGTCTGAAAATGCAGGTCGGAGTGGATGGCGGTCAGCAATTACTACCGGGTGAATTGATTAACGATCCCGTCAGTAATGATTGGATTTGTTAATTCCATCTCGAATAAAATTACGCAGAATTATTTCTGCGTCTGAAGCCCTTCTCGATTTTTTGATCAATTCGACACCTAAATCTAAGAAGGAATTTGTGTGTCTAAGGTGGTTCTCTGGTCTTCTTACTATTTCATCTGTTACACTACCGTTCTCCAGATTTCAAAACTTTTACATCACTAAAAAATAAAGGTTGTCTATGAAAATCAAGTCCAGATTTGTACCCGCTTCGTTAATAATTTCCTTTGCTATAATTGCTATCTTGTTTGCTGGGGCGCTTGTTGATGCCCGCGAAAAAGCGAAATCGGCTGAAGCCATGGCAAAAGCTGCGCAGAGTTTCCTTGCCACATTGTCCCCTGAGCAAAAAGCCAAAGCTACTTTTGAGTTTGGTAATGATCAGCGTTTTGACTGGCATTTCGTTCCACAAGATCGCAAAGGGCTACCGCTGAAAGAAATGAATGAGGATCAACGCAAAGCGGCGATGGCGCTTTTGCAAGCGGCGATGAGTGCTAAAGGGTATATGAAAGCAACCAATATTATTTCCTTAGAACCAGTGCTGGCACAGCTTGAAGGCCCAAATCGCCGATTCCCGCGCGATCCGCAATTGTATTACGTAACAATCTTTGGCAATCCCGCCAAAAATTCTACCTGGGGCTGGCGTTTTGAAGGTCACCATATTTCGCAAAATTTCACTGTCACAAAAGGGAATTTGGTCGTTGATGCTCCTTCATTTTTTGGGACAAACCCGGCGGAAATTTTAGCCGACATGCCACGCAAAGGTCTGAAGGTTTTAGGCGCTGAAGAAGACATGGGACGCGCCCTGATGAAATCTTTGGACGACAAGCAAAGGCAAAAGGCAATTTATGATCAGAAGGCTCCTGGCGATATATTAAGCTTTGATAAACGCAGCATACAACCGCTTGATAAAGTGGGGATCAAGGCCAGTGAATTATCCAAAGATCAATTTGCGCTGCTCGAAAAACTTGCTGAAGAATATATTGGCAATGTGCCTGACGACGTGGCTGCAATGCGCCGTGCTAAATTCAAAAATGTCAAAAAGGATGAAATCTATTTTGCTTGGTCAGGCCCTGTTGATAAGGTTCCCAGTAGCTATAAACTTGAAGCGCATAACCAGCAACCAGGCTTCATTCCAACGGGCGAAACGATGGGATTCCAAGGACATTATTATCGCATCCAGAGCCCAAAATTTTTGATTGAATATGACAATACGCAAAACAATGCGAATCATATTCATTCAGTATGGCGCGATTTCAATGGTGACTGGGGCAAAGATTTATTAGCCGAACATTATCAACAGAATCCGCATGGAAATCTAGTTTCGCTAAATCGCAAATAGCCCTGTCGTTATTGGGTTTCGTTGTTTTGTGTTGTGAGTTACCTTCCGATTGACTCGGCTCTTCCGAGCATTATTGCCGCGCTGAGCGAGCAGCCAAATTTAGTAATTGAGGCTGCTCCCGGCGCAGGCAAAACTACTCGTGTTCCTCCCGCAATTCTCAATTCTAAAATTTCTAATGGCAAAGAAATCTGGGTGCTTGAACCACGCAGGTTAGCAGCGCGCCTGTCTGCAAAACGCGTGGCGGAAGAACGTGGCGAAAAATTAGGCGAAACGGTTGGTTATCAAATTCGCTTTGAAGATGTCAGCAGCGCGCGCACACGATTGAGGTTTCTGACAGAAGGTTTGCTGACACGAAAACTACTAGCCGACCCCAAATTAAAAAATGTAGCAGTCGTTATTCTTGATGAATTTCACGAACGGAATTTACACACCGACATCGCCCTTGCTTTATTGCGTCAATTACAACAAACGACGCGCCCCGATTTAAAAATTGCCGTGATGTCTGCAACTCTAGACGCGCAACCAATCGCAGCATATTTAGGGAACTGCAACATTATCAAAGTTGAAGGAAAGCAATTTCAGGTAGCGCTTGAATACCAAGGTACTTCAGAATTGCAGAGACTAGAAGTTCAAGTTGCTGCTGTGACCAAGAGTCTGATAACGAAAGGCGAGGTCGGAGACATTTTAGTTTTCCTTCCCGGAGCCGCTGATATTCGTCGCTCGTTTTCAGCTTGTTCGGATTTTGCAGCGCAGCAAGATATCCAGCTTTGTATGTTGCATGGTGAACTGTCATCTGTTGAACAAGACGCTGCTTTACGATTAACGGGCAAGCGAAAAATAATTTTGAGTACCAACGTCGCTGAAACTTCTTTGACGATTGAAGGAGTCACTGCCGTGATTGATTCAGGACTTGCCCGAGTTGCCGGACATTCGTCTTGGTCAGGGCTCCCGACTCTGACAACACAGCGCATCAGCAAGGCTGGGGCAATTCAAAGGGCTGGAAGAGCAGGGCGAACAGCGCCCGGAAAATGTATTCGACTTTTTTCGGAGATGGATTTTTCCGTTCGCCCTGATTTTGAAATACCTGAAATTTTACGCTCAGATTTATCTACAATAATTTTGCAATTAGCAGGCGCTGGCATTTCTGATCCGCTTTCATTTACCTGGTTTGACTCGCCATCACACGCAGCAATTCAGGCCGCGCAAACTTTATTGAAAGAATTGAAAGCAATAAATTCCAGTGGAGCAATCACGGCATCAGGGAAAAAGATGCTTGCCTATCCACTTCATCCGCGACAGTCGAAAATATTTTTGCAGGCGGCTGAATCTGGATTAAGTGCTGCAGGTGCAGGATTAGCTGCATTGATGAACGAGCGAAGTATCGAAAATTTTAAGGAGACTTCCAGCCATAAGAATTTTCATTCAGATTCATTGCAGGCAAAATCTCATTTACTCAATCAATTGGATTTGATTCACAGCTTTCAGCAAAAAAGAATTTCAGAAAATGAATTGGAAAAAAGAAATGTAAATGCGAATGCCGTGAGACAAATTATCAAGACGAAGCAACAGCTTGAAAAGATTGGAAAAGCACAAGGCCTCGAAGTTAATACTGAAAAATTAGCAGGCTCGATTTTACTCAACGAAGAGAGATTATCCCTCGCAATTCTCAGCGGCTTTCCAGATCGTGTTGGAGCTATACAGGCATCTGATAACGCAACCACGTCGGATCGAACTATCTACACTGTAAAAATGTGTAATGGTCAAAGTGCGTCGGTATCGATTTCGTATAGGTTGGCTGAGAAGGAAAATTTTATCGTAGCCCTTGATGCCTCGGAGCAGCGATCAAGCGGAGCTGGGCGATCAGTGAATGCTTTGATTCGTTCTTTTCTCCCGATTCGACCTGATTGGCTCCTTGATCTTTTTCCTGAAAAAATTGACGAAGAAAATCGCCTCGTTTGGAATGACAAGGCAGAGCGAGTAGAAGCTTTTGCAGCATTAAAATATGAGTCATTAATATTAGATGAGACCCGACTAAATCTTAGTGCTCAAAAAAAATCTGCTGCATTGACCATACAAATTCAGCAACTCATGATGCACTCTGTATTAAAAGCTGGGTGGAACAAATTTATTAGTGAAGACGATATTGCGCGACTACTTGCACGAATTAATTTCGCCGCCAAATTTACTCCAGAATCATTCCCCCCGCCGATTCACCAACCTGATGTGATTGCGGCGCTTGAGCAATTCTGTATTGGCAAATCAAGTTTTACGGAACTACGCGAAATAGTGAATCTTACTGCTTTGACTTATGCATTTTTATCTTCTACGCAAGCGCAAAAGCTGGCAGAAATCGCGCCTGACTTTGTTTCGATCCCAGGACGAAAAAAGGTGCAAGTGCATTATAGCGAAACGAACGATCCTTGGATTGAATCACGGCTTCAGGACTTTTTTGGGTTAAATATTTCTCCTGCAATTGCGAATGGTCGGGTGCCGTTAGTGTTACATTTGCTTGCGCCAAATCATCGTCCTGTACAGGTGACAAATGATCTGGCGGGATTCTGGATTCGCACTTATCCACAAATTCGGCGCGAATTATCGCGTCGTTATCCGCGCCATCAATGGCCTGAAAACCCTTTGCAATTTTCATCACAACTAAAAAAATGATCGAAATATGACTACGAAACTCTATTGGGACGATTCGCATTTAGTGAATTTTACTGCGGGTGTTTTGGCTACCCGTGTGCAGGAACAATCCACGTTTGTTTTGTTGGATAAAACAGCTTTTTATCCACTGGGCGGCGGTCAACCTTGCGATCATGGGACGCTCAATGGAACCCCCGTTGTAGCTGTTTCGATCAATGAAAATGGGGAAATTTGGCATCAATTGGCAAATCGGATTGAGCTTAAAGCGAATGCCGAAATGATTGGCAATGTGGACTGGAATTACCGTTTAGAGATGATGCAGCAGCACACGGGACAGCACATTTTGTCGCAAGCCTTCTGGCAATTATTGGGAGCCGAAACACGCGGTTTTCGCATTAATCAGCAGGCCAGTGAAATTGATCTTGCGCTTGATTTGTCGGTGGATGACGTCTCTTCGGCAATTAGACAAGTGGAACAGTTAGCGAATGATATTATCTTTGAAAATCGCTCAATTCGTACTCACCAACTCAGTCCAGATGAGGCGGCGAAGCTACCCTTGCGTAAAGAAAGTTTTATCACCGATTGTGTGCGTGTGATCGAAATTGCTAATTTTGATTGGTCTCCGTGTGGCGGCACGCACGCAAACTCAACTGGCGAAGTTGGCTTGATTGCTGTGAGCGGCTGGGAACGCGCAAAGAAAATGACCCGGCTCAGATTTGTGTGTGGTAAGCGTGCTTTAGCGGAATATCGCCTTGCAAATTCTACGGCTGAAACTATCGCACGAAAATTTAGTGTTGGACGCGATCAAGTTATCGAAGCTGTACAACGAGTGATTGAGGAGAATAAAAAATTGCAAACTCGAAATCGAGCCTTGGCAGCAGTCGCAGCGACGCTCGAGGCAACTGAATTAATTGGCGCCGCGCAAACTAGAAACAATTTGAAGATTATCTCCAAGAATTTTTCAGACCGCAGTTTCGATGAACTCAAAATGCTTGCTCATCAATTAGTGAAAAATGATGCGACTATCGCTTTACTTGCGATTTCCGAAGGCGACAATATTCGTTTAGTGTTCGCTCGCTCAGTTGAGGCGGCACCAAATATGCAGGAATTGATGAAAACTGCTTGTGCGATGATCGGTGGTAAAGGCGGTGGAACAAGTGATTTCGCACAAGGTGGCGGGCATTGCTCAGAAATTGAAGACCTGTTAGATAAATTAATAGCAAATCTTTAATCATCGCTTCAAAAAAGAAAAGCCGGAAGATTCTCTTCCGGCTTTTCTTTTTTGAAGCTGAAGCAGTGGATTAATTACCGTTTCGTTTTAACGTCGGACGGTCATTTTTTTCCGGTTGTGTACTGCTTGGCGTTGTTGTCGAGTCAGTAGAACTGCCATCTGTGGTTGAGCCTTCTGGGGCACCAGGTTGTCTGCGCTTCAAGGTCGGGCGCTGATTATCACGTTCATTACTTGACCCGCCATTGCGATTGCTCGGGCTTTTTGCATTTGTGATAGCGACCAGGCGGCCTTTGACTTTGGTGAAATCTGACGTGTTGATCGTGTATTCGCTGCGGTCAGGGAAACGAGTTAACAATGTCTTGACCTTATCAATCCGATCATCTACGACTGGATGAGTGCTGAAAAGTTTGCTGATCGTGCCAGGTTTTTTCTTTTCTTTGGTTTGAAGCTTTTCAAAGAAGCTCGCCATCGCATTCGGATCATAGCCTGTGGCCCAAAGATATTGGATTGCCAACATATCTGCTTCTTCTTCTGCGCCGCGTGAAAATTTCAAAAAGCCTAATGGGATAGCGATATTCAATCCCTGATAAAGGACGTATCCTGCCATTCCGCCACTAAAAAGATAAAGCGGAATCATCCCAATATTGACGAGTTGGCCTTTCGTCGCTTGCTCTACGCCATGTCGCGCCGCAACGTGTGCAATTTCATGTGCCATTGGGCCTGCAAGTTCTGCTTCACTTTCTGCTGCTAAAATCAATCCCTTGTTCACATAAAAAAAGCCACCGGGCAAAGCGAATGCGTTCACTTCATCAGAGTCAACAACCTTGATTGTAAAGGGAACTTTGGCATCAGAGTGGAGCACAAGATTCTGTCCAACACGATTGATGTATTCAACGATGACGGGGTCGTCCACGAATTTTCCTTCGCGGTCTACTTCTGCTGAGAGACGCCTGCCAAGCGCCACTTCCTTATCGAGCGAATAAAAATCAATTTGCCCTTTGTTAATGTCGCGCTTCCCAATCAACTCAGGATTTTCTTTGTTTGAAAGAGATGATTGCGCTTTGCTATCCACTTTTTGTTTAGCATTGGCATCAGTTTTCGTTTGCGCAAATGCCTGTGTGAGCAACAGCACCGACAGACTTAAACTTAAGATGCTACGGGAAGGGGTTGTCATGGCTACTCTCCTTACTTATTTTCTGAAATGAGCGCTACGCTAAAGCCTAGCAGGACAAATATATTATAAACACAATACTTGCAAAGGTGTACGGAAATACAAATTAATTTTCGTTAGTAATCAAACACTACTTATTTATCGGGGATTCGTTTTTTCAGATGCGAAGTATTTTGAATTGGTTGGATAAAAAAATACCCACTAAAAAAATAGTAGGTATTGATGAAGTAAGGAGAGAGAAATTGAATAAATATGAATTGCGATACTCGCCACGTTACGGCTTTTTAGGCGGCGGTGGTGGCGGAGTTGGTTTAGGTTTTTCCCTCTCTTTTATTACTTCAGCGGGCTTATCTTTTTTTTGCGCAAAACAATCAGGAATTAGCGCGAAGCCAAACGAAACCACTAATAGTAAGCTGATAAATTTCTTTGCCATATCGTTATCCCTTTACCTCAAACCAAGGGGGGATGTTACCTCATTTATTTCACCAAAGTCACTCTCAATATTCTGTGGTGACTTGCCCTTTTTTCAAACTACACTAAGTATCTGTGCAAAGTAGATGCCACAAATAAAAAGACTGTTTTGGCGAAGAGAAAGTTACAACGCAAACGGTAAATGTTTATTTTTGGAATGGGTTAACGAAAACTACGTAGAAGCACTGAGAAAAATGAAAATGTCTGAATCGGTATAAAAGACTAAACGTTTTGGGATACTTTGCCAAACGGCCAACTCTGTTGACGCGCCGACCAAGCCAGAAAAACGCCAACCCCCAGTGCCAATGTTGCGATGCCAAAGAGTATTATTCTTGAGTTAGAAGTGACAAAAATAAAAATCCAACCTAATAAAGCCAAATAGCTGGGCAACGGATAAAGCCACATCCGAAACGGGCGAAGTTTTTCCGGCGAATGTTTTCTGAGTAGCCAAAGCCCTACGATTTGACCGATAAACTGCACTAAAATTCTCGTGATGATGAGAACGCTGATAACAATATCGAGCGCGAAGAAGCTACAAATTATAGCGATCCCGCCAATTACCAACAGCGAAACATCCGGGAATTTTCCTTTTTCATTCAGGTGTGCAAAAGGTTTGAAGAAATAACCGTCCCGCGCAGCGGCAAAAGGAATCCGCGAATATCCCAACAATAATGCGAAGCACGAACCGAGCGCCGTCCAAAGGATTAAATAAGTAAACAATTTGGCAAAAGTTACTCCATAAATTTTCTGCATGAAAATCGAAACCACAAAATCTGAAACAGGTTTCGTCATTTCCGCCGGAACGAATTCGCGCCAGGGCACTATGCCAATAATAGAAAGATTGATCGCGATATAAATTGCGGCGACAGCAAGAACTGAAATGATGATGGAGCGGGGAATTACCTTGCCGGGATTTTTTACCTCATCACCCAAATAGCAAATATCGTAATAGCCCAAATAATCATAAATCCCGATTGTCGCTGCTGCGCCAAGTCCTACATAAAAAGTGGATGAGATTTTGAAAGCGCCCGCCGGAAAGTCAAACGCGATTGCGGGATTGAAATGAATTGCGCCTGTAAAGATAACAATGATGACTGTGAGCAACGTACCGACCCACAAACAGACGGTAAGTTTTCCGATGTGGTGAATGCGGCGATACAGCAGAATGATGTTAAGAATGCCAATGATTACACAAACAAATTTTTCATTTACAGGTGTCATTCCTTGCCAGATATAGCCTAAATATTTTGAAAATCCGATATAGCCTGAAGCAATTTCTAATGGGCCGCTCAAGATGAATTGCCAGATAAAAAGAAACGCCATTAAACGTCCAAATTTTTCTTTGCCAAAAGTTTCACGCAAGTAAACATATGATCCGCCCGATCCAGGCATAGACGCGCCAAGTTCGCTCCAGACCAATCCATCAGGAATGACAATGAGCAATGCTAATAGCCAACCGAGCAAAGCTTGTGGCCCGCCCATCGCAGACATTAACAGCGGAATAGTGATGAATGGCCCGATGCCAATCATATTGGACATGTTTAGCGCGGTTGCCTGCAGCGTCCCAAAATGTCGGATTAGCGACGGTGATTCTTGTGTTGTGGGCATATAAAAAACACAAAGAGCAAGTTCTCGTACAACTTAGAATAACTAGCTGAGAACTTGCTCTAATTAAATAGGAAGGTTTGCGTTAACTGCTAAATGACCGACAACTAATGAAAAACATTCGTTCGTCGGCACGCCGACCGATTTAGACTTTAATGCCACGTTTGCGAATATCCGCAAGCACGGCTTCGATGCCGTTTTTATCAACGGTTTTGATGCCGCGCGTGGTGAGGCGTAATTTGACGAAGCGTTTTTCACTCGGAACCCAAAAACGATGCGTTTGCAGATTTGGTTCAAAACGACGTTTTGTTTTATTATTTGCGTGTGAAACGTTATTTCCTGCCATGGGCTTTTTGCCCGTTACCTGACATACCTTAGCCATTGTGTTATTCCCTTTCTCTAGTTGAATAATAGCGATCAAAATAAAGGGGGCAATATAGCAGAAAATATTTTGAAAAGCGAGTCGGATTCAGAAGCATTGCGCCTCGCTATTTATTCTTCCGGCGGCGCATCAAAAAATGACGGTTGATTTAGCTTAGCGCTGGGTTTTTTCAGATGTCGTGCAAATTTTGGTTTGCCGGTTAAATCTAATTCATTCTGTTCAAGATTGGTGAGGATTTCGCGGGCGCGCTCGACGACAGTTTTCGGCAAGCCAGCCAGGCGCGCAACCTCAATGCCATAGCTTTTGCTTGCGCTTCCTTCGACAACTTTGCGCAGGAAAACGATTTCTCCATTCGCCTCAGAAACTGCGACTTGATAATTGCGCACGCCGGGGCGCAGTTTAGAAAGTTCAGTCATCTCGTGATAGTGCGTGGCAAATAAGGTTTTCGCGGAATGATGCGAATGATCGTGCAAATATTCTGCAATTGACCAGGCCAGCGACAATCCGTCAAATGTCGCCGTGCCGCGCCCGACTTCATCGAGCAAGATCAGGCTACGGGGTGTCGCAGTATTTAAAATATTCGCTGTCTCAGTCATCTCAACCATAAATGTCGAACGCCCACGCGCTAAATTGTCGGAAGCGCCTACGCGTGTGAAGATGCGATCAACGAGCGCTAATCTGGCGGAAGTTGCCGGAACGAAGCTGCCCATTTGCGCGAGGACAGAAAGCAGTGCGGACTGTTTCAGGTAGACGGATTTACCGCCCATATTCGGGCCCGTGATAATCAACAAGCGGTCTGTCGTATTATTCAAAACTAAATCATTTGGGACAAAGCGTTCGCCAAGCGTTTCAACAATTGGATGGCGCCCGCCACGCACTTCGATTTCATCGCCCTCGTGCAATTGTGGGCGGACATAATTTCGGCGCGCGGCAGTTTCGGCGAGCGCGGCTGTGACATCTACTAGGGCGATGGTTTTCGATACGCCTTGAATCCTTTTTACATGTTGCGATAATTGCAAACGGATGGTTTTAAAAATCTCAGCTTCTAACGCCGTGATTCGTTCTTCTGCACCCAAAACTTTGACTTCGTATTCTTTTAGTTCAGGTGTTGTATAGCGCTCCGCATTAACGAGCGTTTGTTTGCGGTCGTAATCATCAGGAATTTTGTCACGGTTGGAATTACTAATTTCAATAAAATAGCCAAAGACATTATTGAATTTTACTTTGAGGGAATTAATCCCTGTCCGCCCACGCTCGCGCGCTTCAATAGCGGCGATGTAACTTTTGCCGCTGTGCGCCAAGCTTCTTAATTCATCAAGTTCCGCATTGTAGCCATCTCGAATAATGCCATTTTCATTGGCAGTCGCAGGCGGATCCTCCGCAATTGCTTCTTTTATAAGTGCGCCGAGGTCGCCGAGTGAATCAAAGTTTTCATTGAGTGTTTGCAATAAAGAAGATTTCGATTCAAGCAAAAGACATTGCAGCGAGGGCAGCAAGGCAATCGAGGTTTCGAGCGCTTTCATTTCGCGCGGCGTGATGCGACTGAGCGTGATTTTGCCAGCCATGCGCTCAAAATCTGTACACGAAGATAAAATATTACGAATTTGATCGCGGCGAATACTTGCTTGCTTAAATTCCTCAACGGCGTCCAGACGGATTTCAACTTCTGCTAATTTTACAGAAGGGCGCAGCATCCATTGCCGTAATAGCCGCGCTCCCATCCCAGTGGTTGTCGAGTCCAGCACGCCCAACAAGCTGTGATCGTTTTTGCCATCCGTCGCTTCAACTAACTCAAGATTGGTAATTGTTGTCGCATCCAAAACTAAATATTCAGTTGGCTCAAAAAATGTAATTTCGGTAATGTGCGAAGCTTGCGAACGCTGCGTATCGTTGACGTAATAAAGCGCAGCGCCTGCTGCTGAAACGGCATAGTTCTTTTGGCTCAACCCAAAACCATCGAGCGATACAACATTCAAATTTGTTGTTAACAATCCCTCAGCGTATTCAAATCCGAAGAGCCAATCATCAAGTGCGGAATATGATGAGTCGTACCGATTCGCCAAAACTGAATCAACCTCTGACAGATTGTGTTGAGCCATACTTTGAGATTTTGGAGAGAGCATCGGCGCCAACGATTTTGGGTGCAAAATTTCTTTCGGTGCAAAAATTTCTAACTGTTCTTTTATTCGCTCCCAGGAATTTCCCCCACGAAATTCTGTGCAAAGAAATTCGCCTGTCGAAAGATCAATGACAGCTAATCCCATACCTTCGCCTGCGCCGCATATTGCTGCGAGAAAATTGTTTTGTTTGTTTTCGAGTAATTGCGTTTCCAACGCAGTGCCTGGTGTTACGATTCTGACGACTTCTCGTTTGACGATTTTTTTTGTGGCGGACGCTTCTTCAGTCTGATCGCAAATCGCTACGCGATACCCTTTGCGAACAAGTTTGGCAATATAGCCAGTGGCAGCGTGGTAAGGAATCCCGCACATCGGCACAGGCGAGCCGGTTTCTTTATGACGTGCGGTTAATGTAATTTCCATCTCTCGGGACGCGAGCACGGCATCGTCAAAAAATAATTCGTAAAAATCGCCGAGGCGAAAAAAGAGGAGTGTTCCGGGATGCTGCTTCTTGATTTCGTGATACTGTCGCAACATCGGGGTTAACGGTTTTTCAGTAGCTGACATGGTTCAAGCCTGTCTTGTTGGAAATTTTTATGGGATCGAAATCAAAGATCATAATGCAACTTCAGCAGCAGTCAAAACGATGCTAGACTTGCCAGTAAATGTTGGAAAAACAAAATTCTGAAAAATTAGTCTTGGCGGTAGACACTACACAACCACAGTTAGCGTTGGCGCTTGCGCGCGGCGAAACCTTACTTGCACGAAAAACTGACGAAAGCGAGGAGCCGCATTCGCAGCGATTATTTGTGTGCATTGATGATTTGTTGCAGGAGCTTGGTGTAACCATTAACGATGTGGATTTATTCGCAGTTAATGTCGGGCCGGGCAGTTTTACAGGCTTGCGCGTTGGTATTGCCGCCGTTCAAGGTCTCGCGTCGACATTACAAAAGCCGTTAGTCGGGATTAATGCAATTGACGCGAATGCGTTATTGGTCACGGAGCGAGAAAATTCGCTCGTAGTTCTTTTAAATGCTTCACGTGCTGAAGTGTTCGCAGGTATACGGATGTTTAGCGCGGACGGGTTGTTAATAACGCTTGGGCAAGATTTTTCGCTACCAATTGCAGAAATCTCCGCAGCAATGATGAAAAGATTTTCTACAGAATCTATTGAGTTTATCGGAAGCGGCGCGGCGACGCATTGGACATCTCTTCAATCTTGTAATCCAAATTGGACTATTGCAACACTGACAATGGAAGTAGTGGCGGCAATTGCTGTCAACGCACAGCGTCTTTTTAGTTTGCAGCCGCAACAACATCCCGCCTCAGCATATTATATCCGCCCATCCGAAGCGGAATTGAAATACAAGTTATGAGCGAACCGCATATTTTGATCAAGCAAATGGATTCTAAGGAAATTGCTGCTGTTATCAATTTGCAAACGGAATGCGGTTTTGATGGCTGGGAATGCACGTGGTACGAAGACCATTTAGATTCGCCAAATGTGATTTGCCTGACTGCGCAACGTAACGATCAGCTTTGTGGTTTTATCTCAACCCAAATTTTGGCGGATGAAGTTGAGATATATTTAGTCGCTGTTGCACGTACATTTCGTCGTAAAAAAATTGCCACATCTTTACTTGAGAACTTACTCGCGCGCGCGCAGGCTAAACATCTGCGCTCAATATTTTTAGAAGTTCGATCCGGCAATCTTCCGGCGCAAAATCTTTATCAATCTTTCGGGTTTAATTTGGCAGGCGTGCGCAAGAATTATTATCAAAATCCGGCGGAAGATGCCTATATTTTGCGACGCCAAATTTAAACTGCGCTACTATTGCGTCTACTGGCTGATAGGATTATGATTCACCAAGCTAGGGATCAAATTGCTGGGGTCCCACTTGCACCTAACCATTAACCAAATAAAAAAGGAGAGACGCCAATGAGTGTTTTGTCAGGCGAAGTCGCGTTGAAAGAATACTTAATGTCAAACGATACTCTGTTCCGCGAATTGGCGAGTGAACACCACCAATACGAAGAACGGTTAACTGAGTTAGCCTCCCTCTCTTACCCAAGTCAGGAAGAGATGATGGAAGAAGCAGTGCTAAAAAAGAAAAAGCTGCATTTGAAAGATCAAATGGAAGAAATTGCTACGAAATATAAATCAGCCCACGATGGACATTGATTTTCATCGCTAAACTATCCAAAATGAATTTTTGACTGAATAAGTCATAGGCAAAACGGGGACACTAGAAATAGTGTTCCCGTTTTCATTAGGAGATGATTTAGTTTGTAGTGAAACTAGAGTCCGATAACTAATACCGTGAGATTGGAAGATGACTTTATGCTCCGTGATGCTTACCCGTTTATTCTCGTACTATTAATTTTGGCAGGCTTGGCGTTTGGATTAGGCAATTTTGTTTATGTGGGATTTTATTACTTAGCCGCTCTTTTGGTTTTATTAGCGCTCTTTGTCGCATTTTTCTTTCGCAACCCTGATCGTATTTCGCCCGCCGATCCTTCATTGATTCTCTCGCCTGCGGACGGACACGTTTCAGTTGTTCGATTGGCCGATGAGAATGAACCAGAATCAAAAACGCTGATTAGTATTTTTCTCTCGGTTTTTGATGTACACGTAAATCGCACTCCGATTGCAGGAAAGATCACAGCAGTTACATATAAAGAAGGCCAATTCATCAATGCAATGAAATCTGAGGCTTCGATTGAGAATGAGCAAAATATCGTTACCGTCCAAAATGAGCAGATCACGGTAATTTATAAGCAGATCGCTGGCTTGATTGCCCGCCGTATCGTATTCTGGAAAAAAGTTGGTGACACAGTAAGCCCCGGTGAACGCGTTGGATTAATCAAATTTGGTTCTCGCACCGATTTATTATTACCTTCCAACGTAGAAATAGCAGTGAAAAAAGGTGACCGTGTAATAGGCGGTAAAACCATCATCGGAACCATTAAATCATGAGTGATGCTAAAAATAGGCCCCCGCGTAAAGGCATTCGCAAGGGCGTTTATGTTGTCCCGAGCCTTTTCACAATTGGCAATATTTTTTGCGGCTTTTATGCAGTAATTCATTCGATGAAGGGCTATCAGTTATTAGGGGATACAGCGCAAGCGAAGATGCATTTCGACTATGCTGCTCTAGCAATTGGTATTGCTTATTTACTGGATGGGTTAGATGGTCGCATTGCGCGGCTGACTGATGCTACAAGTGAGTTTGGTGTGGAGCTGGATAGCATCGCGGACGTGATTAGTTTTGGGCTTGCACCAGCTGTATTGGCTTTTACCTGGGGGTATGGGAATTTACAGAATCATGATCAGATTGCCTGGGCTGTCTCGTTTTTCTTTTTGATCTGTGGCGCACTTAGGCTCGCGCGGTTTAATGTATTGTCCCGCGCCCCACGATTTGAAGCTCCCGGCGCAACCCCAAAGCTTGATAAAAAATATTTTGTAGGGCTGCCAATCCCTGCACCTGCTGGCTTGATCGCTGCCGTTGTACATTTCATGCCAACTCCACTGACTGGCGATGCGGCGGAAACAAAAAACTGGTTGATTCTTGGTATTGTCTTAACGCTTGCCGTCTTGATGGTCAGCACCTTTCGATATGCCAGTTTTAAAGATTTTGGGCCACAGAGTAATCATCCTTTTCTCGTCATCCCTTTTCTTGCCGCCTTAATTATTTGTATTGTTTTATTTTCCCAATGGACGTTGCTTATCCTTGCAACAATTTATTGCTCACATGGGGTAATTCTCAAACTTTGGTCAATGATTGCACGACCTCGAAAAGCGGTTTCGCCGAAGGAATTGCTCCCAGATGAGAATTCCAATTAGCGTCAACCTTGCGCACATTTGAGACTCGCTCATGTCTCGCGTATACTCAGCCACTACTTGGTATCAAAAATCTATTTTTTAACGAGGAATTACCTACATGGCTACTCCTTTTGAAACCATTGTTATTCTCGACTTTGGTTCTCAATATACGCAGCTAATCGCCCGACGCATCCGCGAATTGAATGTTTATTGTGAAATCCATCCCTACAATATTTCTTTGCAAAAGATTCAGGAATTGGAACCCAAAGGAATTATTTTATCCGGTGGCCCCAATTCTGTTTATGAAGAAGGCGCGCCACATTGCTTACCTGAAGTCTTAAATTTAGGTATCCCCGTTCTGGGAATTTGTTACGGACTTCAATTAATGTGTTATTTCCTGGGGGGCACGGTTGAGCCTGGGAGTCATCGTGAATATGGCAGCGCTACCATAGCTGTCAAAGATGCAGGGCATTTATTGCAGAATGTTCCAACTACGCTGCCAGTGTGGATGAGCCATGGCGATCACGTCTCAATTCCTCCGGCTGGCTTCACTGTTACCGCTGCGACTGATAACGCGCTCGGTGCTGTCGAAAATCCTGCTGCCCATCTATACGGTTTGCAATTTCATCCTGAAGTAGCGCATACGCCAAACGGAAAAGAAATATTGGGAAATTTTGTAAAAGGGATTTGTGGTTGTTCTGCTGATTGGACAGCGTCACATTTTATTGACGCAACCGTCAATAAAATTCGTGAACAAGTTGGAGATGGGCATGTTGTTTGTGGACTTTCTGGTGGAGTGGATTCATCTGTGGCGGCAGCGTTAGTTGCGCGCGCCATTGGTGAGAGACAAACTTGTATCTTTGTTGATAACGGTTTGCTCCGTAAAGATGAATTTGCAAAAGTGCTGCAAGCGTATGCCGATTATGGTGGTTTAAATGTAAATGGCGTAGCAGCAGGCGAACGATTTTTAAATGCGCTTGTCGGCGTAAGCGATCCTGAGCAAAAACGTAAAATCATTGGGAATGAATTTATTGAAGTATTCCAGGAAGAATCCTCAAAACTAGGTGATGTTGACTTTTTAGTTCAAGGAACACTTTACCCTGATGTTATTGAGTCTGTCTCAGTACGTGGCCCCTCCGCTGTCATTAAAAGCCATCACAATGTGGGAGGGTTGCCAGAAAAAATGAAGCTGAAGTTAATTGAGCCCCTACGTGAACTTTTTAAAGATGAAGTTCGTCTGGTGGGAAGGGAACTAGGGCTTCCCGCCGATTTAATTCAGCGCCAACCTTTCCCCGGCCCGGGGCTCGCTGTTCGTATTGTCGGTGATATTAATGCTGATCGCGTCAAGTTGCTACAGGACTCCGATAGCATCGTGATTGAAGAAATTCGGCGGGCTGATTTATACGATAAAATTTGGCAGGCGTTTGCGGTGCTATTACCTGTAAAGAGTGTCGGAGTGATGGGCGACTATCGTACCTATGAACAGGTAATTGCAGTTCGCGCCGTAGAAAGCACAGATGGAATGACGGCGAATTGGGCACATTTGCCCTATGAAGTTTTAGAGCGAATTAGTAGCCGCATTATTAGTGAAGTGAGGGGAGTTAATCGGGTTGTTTACGATATTAGCTCAAAGCCCCCCAGCACAATTGAGTGGGAATGACTAATGCTTAAGTCGCGTAAGCAGATTCTTAAAACACTGAATCTGAATGAGTTTGGGCTTAGTTAAGTATTCTCTTAAAGCGTTTTAGTGATGAAAAAAGAGTTCGTACATTTACATTTACACACCGATTACAGTCTGCTGGATGGAGCAATTAAGATTGGCCCGCTGGCTAAAAAAGCAGCAGAATTTGAGATGCCTGCCGTAGCCATGACTGATCATGGCAACTTGTATGGTGCTCTCTCTTTTTACCATAAAATGCGCGATGCTGGCGTTAAGCCGATCATCGGAATGGAGGGTTATCTTGCTCGTGGTAGCCGTCATGACAGAGGCGGCGGATCGCCAATGGGGCCAGGTGAAAGAGCGACGAATCACTTAGTGTTATTGGCGAAAAATCTCACTGGCTACCACAACTTAGTTAAGCTTTCCTCCTATGCTTACATTGAAGGGTTTTGGCGCAAGCCGCGTTTCGATAGAGAACTTCTGGCAAAACATAGTGAAGGGTTGATTGGCATGTCTGCCTGTATTAGCGGCGTCCCGCAGACGCTCTTATTGCAGGATAAATTTGATGAAGCCGCTAAAGCCGCGCTCGAATTTGAGGACATTTTTGGCAAGGGAAATTACTTTCTTGAGGTAATGGATCATGGCTTGGAACAGCAAATTAAGATAATGAAGCCAATGGCCGAGTTAGGGAAGCGCACTGGTATTCCCGTTGTTGTTACTAATGACTCACATTACCTGAATGCCGATGACGTGATGGCGCACGATTGTCTTTTATGTATCAGCACGGGGAAAACTATTAATGATCCGAATCGGCTAAGCTATGGTTCTCCAAAGTATTACTTTCGCTCGGCTGAGGAGATGTGGAAGGATTTTGGCGAGGAGCCGGAATGGCTAATGAACACGATGCGAATCGCCGAGATGTGCGATTTAGAGTTCCCGAAATCTATTGACCAAGTGCCGCTATATCCTGTCCCTGAAGGGTTTACTATTGAGAGCTACTTTGAGAAGGTGGCGCGAGATGGTTTTGATGAACGATATCGAGAAACGATTAATCATCTTGAAAGTACTGGTTCATTAAGAAATTCAATAGCGAAATATCAGGAACGGTTGGCGCATGAAATTGCGACGATTAAGAAAATGGGTTTCCCCGGGTATTTTTTGATCGTTTGGGATTTTATTCGTTACGCGAAAGAAAAGGGCATTCCTGTTGGACCTGGTCGTGGTTCTGCTGCTGGTAGCTTAGTGGCATACTGCATGAAGATTACCGATGTAGATCCAATGCAATATGATCTTTTGTTCGAGCGATTTTTGAATCCTGAACGCGTTTCAATGCCTGATATTGACGTGGATTTTTGTGTGCGCGGACGGCAAGACGTTATTAACTATGTCGGCGAATTGTATGGTCGGCAAAACGTCGCACAAATTATTACATTTGGGACAATGGCTTCGCGCGCAGCGATCAAAGATGTGGGGCGTGCGCTTGAAATGCCATATGCAGAAGTTGAAAAAGTAGCCAAACTGATACCGCCTCCTGTGCGTGGTCGAAACGTCTCAATTGAAGACGCGATAAAATTGACTCCAGAGTTAAAGCAACTTATCGAAAAAGATGAGAAAGTTGCTCAGTTAATTGATATTGCACGTAAACTTGAAGGATCGTCTCGCCATACTTCAGTACATGCTGCTGGTGTAGTTATTTCACCTAAACCAATTTATGAGCTTGTCCCTGTTTGTATTAACTCAAATAATGAGTTAACGACACAATTCGTGATGGCTGACCTTGAGAAGACAGGAATGCTCAAGATGGACTTCTTGGCTTTGACAACTCTAACAATCATTGACGATTGCCTGAAGTTTATTGAAGAAGACACGAAGCAAAAGTTAGATTTAGCAAATATTCCGCTCAATGATGAAAAGTCTCTAAAGCTATTTGAAGATGGACTGCTGAATGCAGTCTTTCAGTTTGAAAGCTCAGGAATGGTAGAGATTTGTCGCAAGCTTAAACCGGAAAGCCTGGAAGACCTTTCCGCGCTCAACGCTCTTTACCGCCCTGGGCCGCTCGATGGCGGGATGGTGGACGATTACATTGAGCGTCGTCACGGTCGAAAAAAGGTGACATATCTGCATCCCTTAATGAAGGAAATTCTTGAGAATACCTATGGCATTTTGGTGTATCAGGAACAAATCATGCAGCTTGCACAAAAGCTGGCAGGATACTCGCTTGGCGAAGCTGATTTGATGCGCCGCGCAATGGGGAAGAAGAAAAAGGAAGAGATGGCGAAGCACGAAGAGAAATTCGTCGCTGGTTCCATCGAACGCGGGATTGTCAAAGACAAAGCCGAAAAGATTTTTAGCCTGATGGCTCAGTTTGCCGACTATGGTTTTAATCGTTCGCACTCGTTTGCCTATGCCTATCTTGCGTATCAAACAGCTTATCTGAAAGCGCATTATCCTACACATTTTTATGCCGCAGTGCTGACGAGTGAAGGTGACAATACAGAAAAAGTTGCGCGTTATATTAGCGAAATGCGCAGCCGGGGCTTTGCCCTTTTACCTCCTGACGTAAACACTAGTAATCAGGGGTTTACTCCTGTCGGAGGCGCTGTGCGCTTTGGCTTAGCTGCGATTAAAGGGGTAGGGGAAACGGCCGTTCATTCTATTGTTAAAGCACGCGAAGCAGGCGGTCACTTCAAAACTATCTTCGATTTGGCTGATCGCGTTGATACTCGAGCAGTCAATAAACGCGTTTTTGACGCCATGATTAAGTCAGGAGCATTAGACGGTCTGGTTGGGGAGCAGTCCGATAAGCGAGCGGCGATGATGGCTGCGCTAGATCGTGTACTTGAGCACGGGGCGAAGGCCCAGAGAGATCGGGAATCAGGACAATTTGGATTTTTTGATATTATTCCTGAGTCTGATAATGCCTCTGAATTGCCGAATACAAAACCTTGGTCGAAAAAAGAACAGTTAAATTTGGAAAAAGAAGCGTTAGGATTTTTTGCCAGCGGGCATCCACTTGAAGATTATGCGGAGTCGCTCAAAGGGGTTGCGACTGTTGATGCTGGAACTATCGGAGAAGGGATGCAGGGCGACATTGTCGCTATGGGCGGAATTGTGATTGATCTGGCGGTTCGCAATACCAAAAAGGGAGACAAATTTGCGCTCTTCCGCCTTGAAGATCAATTTTCTTCAGTCAAAATTGTGTGCTGGCCTGAACAATTTACGCGTTACAAAGCACTGATTGAGGATGGAAGTGTCCTGCTCATCAAGGGGAAATTAGAACTCGCGGATGACAATGCTGCGACTATCATCACCCAGGAAATCCAAACCTTAGAAGGTGCGCGCGCGGCAGCGGCGAAGGCTATTGTTATTCGAGCCAGGGAAAATGATCTGTCGCCGCAGCGTATTACTGCGCTTAGTCAGATTTTTAATGAAAGCGTTGGACACTCGCCAGTGATATTTGAAATTTCTACGGCTGAAAATGAAGTTGTCAAAGTCAGGCCGAATCAATTTTTACGCGTAAAAATATCCGCAGAATTAGATATTGCTATTCAGCAAATTTGCCCGGAATGGAAAATCGAACACCTTGTTGACTAATAGAAAATTATGCAAGAACCACAAACTCAAATCACGTTAGTAAAGCCTGAAGAAAAAACGCCAATGGATCGTGTTCATTTGGCTCGCCACGACAAGCGCCCGTACGCTTTGGATTTCATTGAGCGAATTTTTACGAATTTCCGAGAGCTGCACGGAGATCGTAATTACCGGGACGATCCAGCCATTGTGGGTGGAACAGCGTTGTTGGACGGGCAGCCGGTGATGATTGTTGCGCACCAAAAGGGGCGGCACCTGAAGGAGCGCCAAATGCGAAATTTTGGTATGCCGAAACCTGACGGATACAGAAAAGCGCTGCGCCTAATGGAACTTGCTGATAAGTTTTCGCGCCCGATTATTTGCTTCGTTGATACTGCCGGAGCTTATCCGGGGATTGACGCTGAAGAGCGGGGGCAAGCACAGGCGATTGCAATTAACTTACGAGAAATGGCGCGATTCCGTGTGCCAATTGTTGTGGTCGTGACTGGTGAAGGAGGGTCAGGCGGAGCCTTAGCCATTGCAGTCGGGGATATGATTTATATGTTAGAAAATTCTGTTTACTCGGTTATTACCCCTGAAGGGTGTGCTGCAATTTTGTGGAAAGATTCTACACTCGCACCACGTGCAGCAGCGAGTTTGAAAATTACTGCTCAGGATTTATTGCAGCTTGGGCTGATTGATAAGATTATTGCCGAACCGAAAGATGGCGCGCACGAGCATTGGGATGAGATGGCACAGGAATTGAAATCGTTATTTATTTCCTCTTTGGAAGATTTATCGAAACTTTCGAGTGCTGATTTAATTAAGCGGCGCTACGAGAAATTTAGAGCTATGGGAGAATTTATTGAGCGATAATAGATGTGTGTATGCAAGCAATAAAAGGGGATGTCGGCGCGCCGACATCCCCTTTTATTGCTTGCATACACAGCGTTTAGAATGGAATATCTTCGTCCGTCGGCGCTGCGTCCATCATGTCACCGCCGCTTGGGCGCGAAGCCGGCGCAGCGGATGCGGCACGTGGCTGTGTTCCTCCGCTATATCCTTCCTCACCGCCTTTAGGTGTCAGAAATTGAATATCCGTAGCATTGACAACTAGCGAAGTGCGTTTGATTCCTTCTCGGTCAGTGTATTCATCCTGACGCAATCTTCCTTCTACGTAAACCTGACGTCCTTTTGCCAGAAATTGGTTAGCAACTTCTGCTTGTTTGCCCCAAACAGTAATTTTGAACCAAGTCGTAATATCTTGTGGTTCGCCGCCTCCGCCTTTGCGTTCAGTAGTTGCAACTGAGAAATCGCATACGGCTGTTCCTTGTGGCGTATAACGAATTACGGGGTCTCTTCCCAGATAGCCGACGATAGTAATTTTATTGAAAGATGACATCTTCTCTCCTCCTATGTTTTGGGTTTTTTTAATTAAGGTTTTCCGGTGCGCGAGCGTGCTTTGGCTGGTTTGCTAACTGGCGCGTTCGGGTCTTCGCCCAACCGTTGTAATTCTTGTCTGGCTAAGGCTGCTTCATTGGAACTCGGAGCAGTGGCGATCACTGTGCGTAGGGCCGCTACTCCTTCATCTCTTCTTTCAAGATATAACAATGCGACGCCTTTTTTATATTGGGCTGAAATAATCTTATCGCCGTTCGGATATGTGGATAATAATTTATCGTATTCAATCAGCGCGTCAGCATAGCGCATCTGTGCGAATAGGCCATCAGCAATCCAGAACTGCGCATTATCCGCAGCTTCAGTAGTTCCAAATGCTTCGACATAGCGCCGGAAATTAGCAGTCGCTTCGTCATATTTCCCCTGCGTGTATTGAGAATAGGCGAAGGCGTAAAGTTGCTCAGGGCTATCGAAGCGGGGCGGAGTATTTTCCGCTTTCTTTTCTTCTTCCTGGCGTTGTTTTTGTTGCTGCTCCATAGCTGTCTTAAGCGCATTGATTTGCGAGATAATTTGCGAAAGTTTCTGATCCGTCGCACCTTGTTGTTCGCTTAGGCGAGCAATGCGCGTTGTTGCTCCGGTGAAATTATTACTTTGGAGCGTTTGCGTGGTCTTCATTGCTTCTTCGATTTGCGCTAAAGAGCGAACGGTGTTTTCTGAGTTTTCAGAAGTTTTCTGTAAGAGCATCGAAGTCTGCCCACTCGTCTTATCAAACGATTCTTGTAGGTCTCGAATCTGTTTTTGAAGCGTCAACACTTCACCCGTCAACCGCGCGATGATTTCTTTATCACCAGCAGCGTTTGCGCCCAGGGCAAAAATGATAATGGTTATAAGAAAATAAGGTGCGTATCTATGCATAGTTCCTCCCGAATTCGTGGTTACAGATTGTGACTCAATGTTTCAAAGTATAATCGTTGGAAATGGGCAAGTAAAATATTCGCCGCTTAAAATCCGATTTTATATCTGCTAGACTAAGCAGGAATAATTTTAAGATGTGAAATTTTAGTAATAAGTAGCAAAAAAAAATGATCCAATGTTAAAGCATCTAACTATTACAAATCTTGCTGTGATTAATCATTTGCAGGTTGAATTCGGTGATGGCCTAAATATCTTGAGCGGCGAAACAGGAGCCGGGAAATCTGTAATTTTAATGGCGCTAGGTTTATTGCTTGGAGAACGCTCGTCGCAGGATATGTTGCGTACCGGAGAGTCGCGGGCTGCTGTCGAAGGTGTCTTCGAGGTGGAAGGAAACGCGCCACTAAAAGAACTCCTGCAAAATTGCGGAATTGAGTCTGATAACGTTGAGTTGATTGTGCGGCGAGAAATTTCTGCCAATGGAAGAGGAAAAATATTTGTTAATAATCAGGCTGCAACATTGAATTTACTGAAAAGTATTCAGCCTCATATCATAGATGTGCATGGGCAAGGCGAGCAGCAAAGTCTACTTGCCACCAGTACTCAAACTTTTATGCTTGATGCCTACGGCAAGGCTGAAGACCAGCGCCGAAAAGTCGAGCAACAGTACGAACAAGTAATCACTCAGGTTAGAGAATTACGAGCCATCAAGCAATCGGAAGCGGATCGTCTCCAGCAATTGGATTTGCTGGAATTTCAAATTCAAGAAATTCAGAGCCTTGCGCCAGTTGCGAATGAGGATATTGAGCTTGAATCTGAAAGACTCCTGCTGGCAAATGCAGAGAAACTGACGAGTTTGTGCTCTGATGTGCTTCGCTCTTTATACGATTCAGATGATTCAGTTTTCGCCCAAATCGGATTTTCAGAACGTCGCTTGGATGATTTGGCGATGATTGATTCAGCCTTGACACAGTGTTCAGAGAACTTAAGTTCTGCGAAATATGCAATCGAAGACATAGCCTTTACGATTCGCAACTATGCCGACAAGATAACTTACTCACCCCAGCGACTTCAGGAAATTGAAGAGCGTCTTTCACAGCTTGAGCGAATTAAGCGTAAATATGCGAAATCTTTGCAGGAAATCATTGCACAGCTAAAGGCTTTAAAGGCCAAACAGGAAGCTCTGAGAAACAGTGAGGCGCGAGAAGTTGAAGTTGTTGAAGCGTTGAGAGCTGATATAGTGAAATACGTAGAATTGGCGAAAAGACTGACTGATTTGAGAAAGAAAGCCGCTAATGAGCTTAGTAAAAAGTTAAAGAAGGACCTTTCAGAAGTTGCATTAGAGAAATCACAGTTTATAGTTTACTTTAATAGTCCAGGGGCGTCTGATGAGAATTCTTTTATTCGACAATTATTTGTAAAAGAAACCTCAGGTTTGGTTGTTAATAAATCGGGTGAAGAAATTGCTGAATACTATTTCAGTGCAAACCAGGGAGAAGAGGCTCGTCCTCTGTCTTCTGTCGCATCAGGGGGCGAGCTTTCACGTTTAATGCTGATTTTGAAGACAAATATCGCTCCCACTCCTTACCCTCGCACTTTAGTTTTTGATGAAATTGATACAGGAATTGGGGGCAGGGTGGCCGATGCTGTAGGCGTGCGATTAAAAAAACTTTCCAACTCCAATCAGGTGATTTGTGTTACACATCAAGCTCAAATCGCTCGTTATGCAGATGTTCATCTACAAGTCGCAAAAATTATGCAAAATGGTCGAACCCTTACAACAGTAAATAAATTGGATCAAGTGGGAAAGATAGAGGAGATCGCGCGGATGATGGCGGGATCAGGCGTTACAACCTTAACACGTCAACATGCTGAAGAACTGCTTGTTATGCAATAATATAAGAGTTTTTGATTGAAGTGAAATAATGCGTGAATCTGAATCTTATAACATAAGGTATTAATGTTGCACGTGGAAAGTTTGCGCCTGAATTGCTAGAAAGTCGGAGTCCTAAATGAAGAAAGTTTATATTGAAACGCATGGGTGCCAGATGAATGCGCACGATACCGAAAAGGCTGTTTATGCACTTGCTACGGCGGGCTATGAGCAAACCACCGAACCTGCCGCCGCCGATTTAGTATTGCTGAATACCTGTATGGTGCGAGAAAAGCCAGAGCAAAAAGTTTTCAAGAGAATTGAATATTTGAAGCATGTGCAATTAAGGGCGGTTGGTAAAGCTGCAACTTTTGGTGTTATGGGTTGTGTGGCGCAGGCAGTGGCAGAAAGAGTTTTTGATCGTAGCCGTGATGTTAAATTAGTTCTTGGCACCCAATCAATTAGCAAGTTGCCAAATTTATTAAAGCAATTAGACCAGGGGTTTGAGCAGGCAATAGATGTTACTCTTACAAAAGATGCTGAATTTTCCGAGATTGATCTTACCTCGCGTCGCTCTCCAAGCGTCGCCTATATTTCTATTATCGAAGGATGTAATAAATTCTGTTCATATTGTATTGTCCCCTATACGCGCGGCAGAGAAAGGAGCCGATCTGCTGTCAGCATTTTAGAAGAGGCCCAATCGCTCGCTAATCAGAATTATAAGGAAATTTACTTGTTAGGGCAAAATGTCAACAGTTATGGGTTGAGCGGGAAGTACCGAGGCAATGTCTCGAAACTTGGGCGAATATATGAAGGGGACGACATGACTTTTGCTGCATTGCTCGAACTTCTGGCGCAAAAGAGCGAAATACCTCGAATTAAGTATGCTACTTCGTACCCGCGAGATTTTGATCCTGAGCTCGTAAAAATCATGGATAGTTACGATAATCTCTGTGAGTGGATTCATTTGCCAGCCCAATCTGGAAGTGATCGGATACTTAAAATGATGAGACGCGGGTATAGTGTATCGGAATATATGCAGAAAATTAATGCTATTAAACGCGCCAAAAAAGATTATTCAATTACCGGAGATATTATTGTTGGATTTCCGGGCGAAACTGAAGAGGATTTTCTCGCCACAATGCAAATGGTAGCAGAGGTTGAGTATGATGGGCTTTTCATTTTTGAGTATTCAGCAAGACCGAATACTGCGGCATCTGCTTTGACGGACTCTGTATCCCCAGCACTGAAGACAGATCGCTTAATGAGATTGCTGGAACTGCAAAATCGAATTCAAAATCTTCGGTATAATAGGTATTTAGAGAAGGAGGTGGAGGTATTGGTTGAAGGAGTGAGTTCAAAAAGTGATGATGAATATATGGGGCACACTCGCTGTAATAAGACAGTTAATTTCCCTAAATCTGACAGTAGTATAGGTGACATACTTAAAGTGAAAATTGATAAAATTGGGAAGAATAGTATGCGCGGCAATATCGTGCCCGCCCAAGGAGTTATATGGAATTAGAAATGAGAATTCGCGGCTTATTGATGGACCCAACAACTAATTCACCGATTGTAATCCTCAAAGACGTAAGCAGTGAGGCAATGTTGCCAATTTGGGTTGGGCATTTTGAGGCGAGTTCAATTGCAAATGAAATTGAGAAAGTTGCTCCTCAGAGACCAATGACTCATGACCTTCTTCGCAATGTCATCAATCAGTTTGGAGCATCCATCGCACGTATTATCGTTACTGAACTGAAAGATAATACTTTTTTTGCGGTAATTGAATTGGATTGGCAAGGCCAAACGATATTATTAGATGCAAGGCCAAGCGATGCAATCGCGTTAGCACTTCGAGCTGACTGCCCTATTTTTGTCCGCGATGATGTTTTGCGTGCTTCTAAAAGTACCGAAATTGAAACGGTTGATGATGTGTCCGAATTTGATATTGACGATGATGAAGAAATTGAATGGCCTGATGAGCTTGGAGATATAACAGATTATAAAATGTAGTTTGATGAAGTAGGTACACAAAAAAATAGCGTCGAAGTGGCCACTTCGACGCTATTTTTTTGTGTACCTACTTTTGGCCCCTCCGTTGTTCGGGATTGGAGCGTTGACATTCTTTCTGGTCTTTCATACGATGCCCAAGAATTAATAACGGCATAATCAAAAACTTCACTATCGAGGGTTACTCATTTGCAGGGAAAAGCTATCGCTATCGCCAACCAAAAAGGCGGAGTCGGCAAGACCACAACAGCAATAAATCTAGCTGCTGCAATGGCCTATAAGGGGAAAAAAGTTCTATTGGTAGACTTAGACCCGCAGGCTAATAGCACTATTTCTTACATTGATTTACATGAAGTTAGTCTGTCCGGCTATGATTTTATGACTGAAAATGACATCGCTTGGCAGGATGTAATCAAGCCAAGCCCTGTGCCCAACTTAGATATTTTGCCGGCACGTATTTCTTTGGCAAAGTTGGAAGGTAAATTGGTGGGGGAGCTTGACGCTCCGTTTCGGCTCAAGGATCGCTTGGATTCGGCACGTCGTTACTACGATTTTATCGTTTTCGATACTCCACCAACACTGGGGTTAATCACAGTCAATGCCCTGGTTGCGGCCACTCATCTGATTATTCCGATTCAGTCTTCTTATTTCGCTCTTGAAGGAACTGACGACTTGCTCGAAACCATTCAGCGTATCAAGGCCCGCCCCAATCCGCATTTAGAAGTATTAGGGGTGCTTGTAACACTGCTTGATCGCCGCACCACACTTTCAAGAGATATTTTTGATCAGATTCAGCAGGTGTTTGGCAGCAAAGTTTTTGAGACTACCATTTCACGCAGTGTCAGGTTAGAAGAGAGTCCTGCTTACCGTGAATCAATTTTTTCATTTGCACCTAACACGAGTGGCGCAATTGAGTATTCCAAACTTTGTGATGAGGTATTACAACGTGTCAACTAAAAGAGGCTTACCCGGAACTTTAAAAATGCGTCACGATAAGCACTATGTCGAAGAGCTAGCTTCGCGTAGCGGTGCGCCGATTGGACGAATGATTTCAATTGACAGACTGGAGCCTAATCCGAACCAGCCGCGCATGGAGATAGGTGACCTTAGTGATCTTATCGCTTCAATCAAAGAGAAGGGCGTGCTTGAGCCATTGCTCGTACGCCCCTCTGAGGTTGGTGGGCGCTTTATGATTATTTCTGGCGAACGGCGCTATCGGGCCGCCAGAGAAGCAGGATTACGAGAATTGCCTTGCATTGAAATGGAAATAGATGACCGGGCAGTGGCTGAAATTGCCCTCATTGAAAACCTGCAACGTAAAGACTTGACCGCTTTTGAAGAAGCGGATGGGTTGATGGTTTTAGTGGAGCGTTTTGGCTATACCCATGAAGAAATCTCTCGGAAAATTGGCAAATCCCGCTCGTCTGTTACGGAAGCGTTAGCGATTGCCTCACTCCCTTTGGACATTCGAGAGCTTTGTCGGCGCGCCGACATCGGCTCTAAATCATTGCTTTTACAGGTTGTTAGGCAGTCGGATAAAGAGGCAATGGAATCTTTTGTTAGTAGAGTCTCCCAGCAAGGGCTGACTCGCGATGAGGCGCGAAAAGTTCGTTCAAATAAACAGACGCGTGTCCAACCGTATGTGTTTCGTCATCAAGCGCCGGGACGTGAATTCACCTTTGAATTGAAGTTCCGGCGCTCTCAAGTTGAGCAGGATGAGTTGATCCAGGTTTTAGAAGGGATTTTAGAAATGATCAGAGCTGCGAAAGGTTCGCAAGAGGAACAGGATTAGCCTTTTGCCTTCTTCTGCTCTTCCGCATATTTAGATTGCAGTTTTTTAGTCCACTTCTGTAAGAATGGTTGAATAGGCTTGAATGCTTTTGCTCGCCATCCCGCATTCCGATTCCGCCAAATTTCAAAGTACTTTTCCATGTAATTACGAACGACTGATTCGTATTGATGTTTTTTTACTCCATGCGAAAGTGTTAAGTGGAAATGTTGCGCTTGTAAGGAAAAAATCAGTCCCACGAGATTCGCTTTATAATTTAATTTTGCGGCAAGCTTTTTGAAGAAGCCATCGTTATTTGGGAGTAAAACCTTAAGCGCGATCTCGAAATATGGTTGTTCGGTTCCGCTGCGCGGATGGTAAAGTCCTGGCAATTCCTGTGCGTTTGGAATTTGGAGACGTTGATGCGGAGAGATATGGTCTACTAGGACAACGCGGTTGAGTCCTCGTAAATGTTCACGTGGAATAACGTCAAAAGCGTTTTGAATTATTTCTTCAGTTTTTCCGGGGAATTTGATGCTTGCTTTATTGTCAATTTTTATAGCCATTCCTGCTGTAATTCCTTTTTCGATTTTTTTGACTGAGCCATGGTGCGGTTATGCTGCCGGAGCCATTTATAAACCATAGTCTTATTTGATTTTCTAAGTCATCGTAGCTTATCTATGTTTTTCTTGGTATAAGAATAGTCGTTCGTCTGATAACGCACAAAGCCGTAATTGGTTTTTATATTTCTTTATTCTGATCAAGTTTGGAATGTAAGAGTAAGTACTATTTTGGTCAAGTGGGAAAGGGGGAATTACATGAGCAGTCAAGGTAATTATGCAAATGAGTACCTTAATTATTTAAAGGTGGAAAGAGGTCTTGCTGAAAACTCAATACTTGCCTACCAGAGTGATTTACAAAAATATTTTCAGTATCTCAGTACTGTTGCTAAAAACCCGCTTGATGTAACACGGCAAGACTTAATTCTGGTATTGACTGCTTTTAAAGATAGCGGAGATACGGATACTACCGTGGCTCGGTTCATTTCAGTTCTAAAAGGGTACTATAAATTTTTATTAAGTGAGCGTATCTCCAGTATTAATCCAACAGTTTATCTTGAGTCACGTAAATCTTGGCAGTCATTGCCAAAATTCTTATCACTTCAAGAAGTAGATGAACTTTTACAGCAGCCAGATTTAGCTACAGATATCGGACTACGCGATCGTGCATTATTAGAAGTCCTCTTTGCGACGGGTTTACGTGTCACAGAGTCAATTACTTTAAAACTTATTGATATTGATTGGGAAAAAGGTGTACTGACTTGTTTTGGCAAGGGAAGTAAGCAACGTAAAGTACCATTAGGACGCTCCGCACTTGAGTATTTGACTCGTTATATGCCAGCACGGCAGCGACTTTTGAAAGGGTACAACTCGCACCGAATATTTATTGAAGAAAACGGTCGCGCAATCACCAGGCAAAAGGTATGGCTATTGATAAAGGAATACGGAAAACGAGCAGGCATTGATTATATAACGCCGCATATCTTACGACATAGTTTTGCTACAGTACTCTTACAACACGGAGCTGATTTACGGTCAGTACAAATTCTTCTTGGGCATTCGGATATTGGAACTACACAAATATATACCCACGTAACAGACGAGAAGGTAAAAGATTCGTATCGAAAATTTCACCCGCGCGGTTAATTGCCGATGTGACAGTGGCGGGATTGGCTAAATCTTCACATAGAATTACTCCATGCGCGAAGTTACAACCTGTGTTTGTAACTATTTGACAGGTGTATTCTGGTATGTCATTCTTCCCGTTTTCCGCTCCCTCATAAACGCATGATAAGAGCTTAGAACCGATCACTCGAAGGAGAATTAGCATGAAATCAAAAGGGAAATTCCTGTTCACTTCTGAATCAGTAACAGAAGGACATCCCGATAAAATTGCCGATCAGATATCTGATTCGGTGTTAGATGAAGTGTTGCGGCAAGATCCAAAGGGACGCGTTGCCTGCGAGACTTTTATTACCACCGGCCTTATTGTCATTGGTGGTGAAATCACCACCAATGCCGTCCTGGATTATTCAAAACTTGCCAGAGAGACAGTCACTGGTATTGGCTACAATCGTGCCAAGTATGGCTTCGATGCTGAAACTTGCTCCGTGATTTGCACGATTGATCGGCAGTCACCAGATATTGCGATGGGTGTTGATACTGGTGGCGCTGGTGATCAGGGATTAATGTTTGGCTATGCTTCCAATGAAACAAAAGAATTGATGCCATTACCAATTCAGCTTTCACATCATTTGGCGCGTCGCCTGAGTCAAGCGCGTCGCAATGGAACATTGGACTATCTTAGACCAGATGGTAAATCGCAAGTAACTGTTCAATATGAAGCAGGTAAACCCGTTCGCGTAGACGCTGTAGTCATTTCTTCGCAACATGGCCCTGAAGTTGAAACAGAACGGTTGCGTGAAGAAATTCTGGACGAAGTTATCAAGCCTACCATTCCAGGCGAATTGCTAGATGCTAATACAAAGTTTTATGTCAATCCAACAGGAAGGTTTGTGGTTGGCGGGCCTATGGGTGATACGGGCTTAACGGGGCGGAAGATTATTGTTGATACCTACGGCGGAGCGGCCCCACACGGCGGAGGAGCGTTTTCAGGAAAAGACCCGACAAAAGTAGATCGCTCCGCTTGCTATATGGCACGCTATATTGCCAAGAATATTGTGGCTGCAGGTATTGCTGATCGTTGCCAGGTTCAATTAGCCTATGCGATTGGTGTAGCAGAACCTGTTTCCGTTTATGTTGATTGTTACGGAACAGCCAAAGTCGACGAAGATATTTTACCTGACATCATTCGAAGCAATTTCCAATTAACACCAAAAGGTATTATTGAATCACTTGATCTTCGTCGCCCCATTTACCAGCAAACAGCCGCGTTCGGCCACTTTGGTCGCGAAGAAGAAGGCTTTAGCTGGGAAGTGACGAATAAGGCGGAGCAGTTGAGAAAAGACGCGGGTCTTTAGCCGAAGCCGAGATTTGAGGTTAACGAGATGTCTTCCTGCGTCCGATAATGACACGCAGGAAGACATCTCATTCTCTATCTGAGAATAATGATATTGAGGAGGCAGTTTTGGATATTAAACATGAAGTAAAGAATATTGAATTGGCCGCTGAAGGCAAGAAAAGAATTGAGTGGGCAGAGCTAGAAATGCCTGTACTGCGTTTAATTCGTGAGCGGTTTGAGAAAGAAAAACCATTGGCAGGATTACGCCTAGTTGCGTGTGCGCACATCACTACGGAAACAGCCAACCTGGCACGTGCTTTTAAAGCGGCTGGGGCCGATGCTGTACTAATCGCTTCCAACCCTCTATCCACGCAAGATGATGTAGCTGCTGCATTAGTGGCAGAATATGGCATCTCTGTCTTTGCGATGAAAGGTGAAAGCACTGACACTTATCGCCGCCACGTGAACATCGCCTTAGATCATCATCCGCAAATAATCATTGATGATGGATCTGACGTAGTTGCTACCTTGGTTTCCGAGCGTCCTGAGCAAATCCCTGAAGTAATTGGAAGCACAGAAGAAACAACGACTGGAATTGTTCGTCTCAAGGCGATGTTTAAAGACGGACGGCTTTCATTTCCTGCTGTAGCTGTGAATGATGCGCAAACGAAGCATTTCTTCGACAATCGCTACGGAACAGGTCAGAGCACTTTGGATGGTGTAATCCGGGCTACGAATGTTTTATTAGCAGGGAAATGTCTTGTTGTTGTCGGTTATGGTTGGTGCGGTAAAGGTGTGGCGATGCGGGGGCGCGGTTTGGGATCGAATGTTATCGTTACAGAGATTGATCCGATTCGTGCGCTTGAGGCTACTATGGACGGTTTCCGCGTTATGCCTTTAACTGAAGCCGCTAAAGAAGGCGATATTTTTGTGACTGTAACAGGGAATCATCACGTAATTGATACGCACCACTTTGCTGCTATGAAAAATGGTGCAATGGTTTGTAATTCTGGCCACTTTGACGTGGAATTGAATCTTGTTGGTTTAGATGAAATAGCAGTTAAGCGGGAACACCTGCGCCCCTTTGTCGAAGCGTTTGAGCTTAAGGATGGTAGGCGAATTGTCGTACTTGGGGAAGGCCGATTGATTAACCTGGCTGCGGCTGAAGGACATCCTGCTAGCGTTATGGATATGAGTTTTGCCAATCAAGCGCTTTCGGCTGAGTTTTTGGTTAAAAATAGAGGTCAGCTTAAACCGGAAATCCATTTACTTCCCAAAGAAGTGGATGTGGAAATTGCTAGACTGAAATTAGCTGCAATGAAAGTAAATATTGATGATCTAACACCTGAAATGGTGGAGTACATGAATAGTTGGCAAATGGGAACATAATTCATTTAGCTTAATTCGACTAAAGAAATAGCCGGAAACCTCTGCAGAGGTTTCCGGCTATTTCTTTAGTCGAAACATCAATACTATTCCCAGTGCGAAAAACAATGCCTGCGGCCCCCAGACTGATAAGCCCGGTGGTAGATAGGCTTGTCTTCCTATACTCTCAAACACGCTGGCTGTGATCCAATACGTAAACCCAATAATAATACTCAGGCCAATTCCAGCCATGGTTCCTCTTCTCGAGTTCATTAAAGCCAGTGGGAAGCCAATTGCGATTAGTGGTAAGCAGGAAAAAGGGAAGGCCAATTTCTTTTCTAAATCAACACGGAGTGAGGTAATTGGGGTGCCTAAATTCGCCAGATAGCGGATATAGTTTTTTAATTGCCCGAAATCCATTTTTGTTGCCTCGTTTACGACGCGAGTAAAGAGGCGATTTCCTTCTGGAATTAAAATTCTGGTTTCCTTTGTGGTTTCAGTTAAGGGCTGATATTGGATTGCCACTGATTGGTCTAATTGCTCAAGATTTGCCGTCCATCCACTTTCGCTACTCCATTGATCGTTCGATAAAAATTTAGCTTCTGCGAGAAAAAGAATACTTTGTAGCGCACCAGTACCTTCTGAAAGGCGATAAGCATATGTATTAAGCAATCTCTTGTCGGTGGGGTTGAACTGATATCCGTAAATATTTCCATCTAAGCTTTGTACCCAGTTTTTTTCTAGCGCGAGGACTGTTTGCTCTATTTTCCGCCCCTTTATTCGATTAAATCGAAAATCTTGTTCCTGGTTTGTCATGGGGAGCATTCGCTCTGAAAGCCAGAAAAGCGAGGCGATAATGAGTAACGAGAAGGCAATTAGCGGGAGCGCGAGACGTAGCGTACTTTGCCCACTGGCTAGTAGGGCTGTGATTTGATTGCTCTTCACAAGAACGCTAAACACTGTCAATATCCCTAGTAATACAGCAAAAGGTGTAACATAGTAGGTGATCTGGGGGGCGAGATACGCGAGATAGCCGAATGCGTACCACCATCCAAGACCGGATTTTGCAATTGATGGTACCAGATCAAAGAGGGTAAAAATAAGCGAGGTCGAGACGAGAATCGCAAGGGAGATAAAGAAAAACTTTGCGTACTCGCTCAGCAGTAAATAATTAATCAAGTTGATAATGGTTGCTTTGTTTAGTGGCGATATGCGTTTGCTTAACAATGGCTTAAGCTGTGTCTTTTGCGGTTCAGTCAGCTTATTTTCAGAGGTTACTACTTTGGTTGCTCGGTGAAACAGGGATACTTGCGAGCCTGATTGTAACAAGATGAGGGCCCCTAGTAGCCCGATAATATTTGCCAGCCAGATACCGAACCATGCCGGCAGTGATCCTGATAGCGCTAAATTCTGACCAGCAACCGAGATCAAATAATATAAAATCGCCAGCATGAAACCTGTCGAAAATGCCATAGCCTTACCAGCCTGCCGCCCTGACTTTGTGCCTAATGGGACTGCCAAGACTACTAGAACAAGGCACGCAACAGGGAGCGAGAGTCGCTTGTGCCATTCAACCTTTGCCTGTCGCTTTTCTAGCGAGTTTTCACTGCTCCTTTCTTTTGTTACTAATTGCGCAAGTGATAGTTCCTGGGTGGTTCTGTCTTTCTCAATTAGGCTTGCGAGCGCGGGATTATCATTTGATAGTTTAATCGCTTGTTGCGTAAATTTGATGGCGTTTTGTTTTTCAGGTACGCGCTCATTGTAATTTACGAGAATGCCGTCTTGTAGCTCGACTTCTAGTGCAAGCGGATTTGATTGCGTCATGCGTAGCCTGCCACGCTGGGCTGTTAATACACTGGATTCGCCGTTAGGCAATTTTCTGACTATAAATACTCCAATCCAGTCGCCTGAAAACCTGTCAATATCTTTTAGAAAAATAACGTGATTAGGAAAATGATTGTCAAATGTCTGCGGTTTTAATGGAGCTGTTAATGCTATCAAGATGAGCTGGCTCTTCAGTAGCTTAGCTTGACTGAATATATATGGATTCACCGAAATGGTTAGATAGCCACAGATTGCGATGCCAGACATACCGCAAGCCAATAATGGCTGGGCGATAGTGGTAAGACTGATTCCGCTGGCACGCGCCGCAATTATTTCGCTATCAGACGTGAGGCGATTTAACGCTAATAGGCTTCCGATCAAGAGTGAAAATGGGAGCGTAATAACTAGAACACCAGGTAAAAGAAAGACCAAGACCTTTACCGTGAGATAAAAAGCGGCATTAGATTGGAAAAGTATCTCTGACTGCCTGGCAACTTGTTGGGCAAAGATTAAGGCTGTAAGGACTATTAGCGTGAGCAAGATAAATGGAAGTGCTTCCCGTAAAATATAAGCGAATAATCTAAATGGAAGGAGATGTTGCATAAAGAGCAGGAGATTGAAAGTCGTAGATTGTTTGCGTCTGATAATAAGTCTTATGTATTTCTATTAAGCTAATTTTCTCATGTTAATTGCGATTCATTTATATTTTGATAAAATATCTCGTAACGATATTTTTCGCAAAAACGTCTAGTTCTTAGGATGTAAAATATTACATCCTTTTGTGCTAACTCTTTTTACTATAGAGCTTAATTGACAATAGAAGAAACACAAATAAGCAAAATGCCTGACGACAGTCTGGTTGAAATGGTTCTTAATGGAAGCGATATTGCTTTCGAAGAAATCGTGCAGCGATACAGGAGACGTGTGTTTTCAATCGCTAGGCACTTTTTCCGACAGCCTGAAACTGTGGAAGATATTGCGCAGGAAACCTTCACGAAAGCTTATTTTGCGCTTGGCAGCTATCAACGAGGCGCATCGCTTGAGTACTGGATAGCGCGGATCACTGTAAACAACTGCTACGACGAATTGCGAAAAAGAAAATCAAGAGGTGAATTCACAGTTTCTGACTTAACTGATGATGAGGTGAACTGGTTAGATAACAAGCTGGCTCATATATCTGCAAATAAGTATACACAGATCAATAATAATCATGTTGCTACAGAAATCAGTGGAAAGCTCTTAAGCAAATTGCCCCCCGAAGATAGAATGATATTAATACTTTTACATGCAGAGGAATATTCAGTAGCTGAAATTGCAAAAGCACTTGACTGGTCTGAGGCTAAAGTAAAAATCAGAGCTTTTAGGGCTCGTCATTCAATGCGAAAAATCTTACGCAGGCTTGATTTATCAGAGAAAAGAAAACACACGGCGGAGGCTGCTGTTTCACTTGGATAGCAGAAATAAATATGAAGAGTAAATTCCCAACCAATGAAGCACTGGACTCATTATCCAGGCTGCTCATCAAATCTAGCGCACAAGAGAATATAGTGCAATCCCCTTCTCCTTTTTTCATGACTCGATTGCGAAACCGAATTCAGGAAGAGAAACGAGGTCGAGATAACTGGTGGGCAAGTGATATTTTATCAACGGGTAGATGGCTGCTGACACTTTCTACGGTTGCGTTGCTTTTCTTTGGCGGTAGCCTTTGGGCACTTACAACCAAAACCCAGCCCGATATGAAAAGCAGAGTCAGTACTGTTATTGAATCAGATGAAAATGCTGTTGTTGATAATTTACTAGATGAGCCTATTGCTTTTGCAGATGATCGGAGATAAGTCTATGTACTCGGGTAAAAACAAAGCACGCGCGATTGTTGTTATATTTTTTCTGATTGGGGTACTCATGGGGGTGGGAGTTATGAATTTTATAGCAGCAAAATCCCGCCCTGTGAAAAAGCTAACCTGGCTGGAATCAATTGATTCAGAAGTGACATTAACGAACGAACAAAAAAGCATCATCGCTAGTTATATAGAAGCGCATAACGAGCGAATGAAAGAAATAATGAAGGTAACCAGACCACAGCTCGACGCTCTAAAAACGGACACGCGTACAAAAATCAGATTATCCCTTACTCCTGCACAACAAGGGAAATATGATTTATTGCTACAGCGAAGAGATGCTGAAAAGGCTGCTGCTGAGGCCGTCGCTGCTCAATCTACAAAGGCAAAATAGACGCAGGTAGGCTAAAAAAAGAGGTAGTCCATAATGGACTGCCTCTTTTTTTAGCCTTAAGGCTTTTTAATCCTCCTCATCTTTTCTTACTTTTCCTTCCGAATGAGCCTGTTGGATAATTTTTTGCGCAATGTGACTGGGAACTTCTTCATAATGAGAAAATTCCATATGGTAAATCCCTCGCCCTCCTGTGATTGAATTTAATGTTTGAGGGTAATTGAGCATCTCTGCCATAGGGACTTGGGCTTTAACTAATTGTTGTGTCCCTCGGGTATCCATTCCTTGAATTCTTCCACGCCTGGAGTTTAAATCACCCATAATGTCGCCTGAATTATCTTGTGGCCCAGTTACTTCAACTGACATCACAGGCTCAAGTAATACTGGATGTGCTTTTTCAATTGCTACTTTAAATGCTTTACGTCCAGCCATTTGAAAAGAAAGATCATCAGAGTCAACTGAGTGATAAGAACCATCAATTAATTGCACTCTAAAATCAACCATTGGGTACCCAGCTAAATATCCTCTGACTGCTGCATCTTTAATTCCTTTTTCGACCGCAGGTCGCCATTGTTGTGGAATAGCGCCACCGAATATCTTGTCAACAAACTCAAAACCGCCACCACGTGGCAATGGCTCAAAAATTACCTTACAGTCACCAAATTGTCCGCGTCCACCCGATTGCTTTTTATGTCTTCCCTGAACCTCAATTGAAGCTTTAATAGTTTCTCGATAAGGTACTTTGGGTAGATGTAATTCCACTTCTACGCCATACCTCTTTTTAAGTCGTTCAACTACTATTTCAATGTGCTGTTGACCTGAGCCAGCAAGTAAAAATTCCTTTGTTTGTTCATCACGCTCATAATGTAGCTGCTGATCCTCCTCAAGAATTTTATGAATAGCTCCCGATAATTTATCTTCATCATGTCTAGTTTTTGGTTGAATAGCGTAAGCTAGTGCCGCTTCAGGGTATTCGAGTTTTTGAATCGTTATCAGACTCGTTTTATCGCAAAGCGTATCCCCTGTTGTGGTGTCCTTTAATTTCGAGACAGCGACTATATCACCAGAATGAGCGTCAGCCACCTTCTCCATCGTCTTACCTAAAATCACATGCAATGGCCCTAGTCGCTCATTTGCATTTTTTCCGGGATTAAATAGAGTGGCGTCGCTCTTAAAAACTCCCGCTTTGATTTTAAGGATAGTAATGCGTCCAAATGTCTCTGAGATTGTTCGGAAAGCGTATGCCAATGGAGGCTCACTATCTTTTTCGTCCGGGCTGGGAGCCAAGGTGACTAAACCATTTAACAGTGTCACTACCCCTTTCAAGCTATGCGCTGATCCACAATAGACAGGGGTCAGTTTTCTATTCTTGATCGCGGCCTTGATTCCAATTAATAATTCGTCTTCCGTTAGGGTGCCTGATTCAAAAAAATTCTCCATTAAGGCATCATCGGACTCAGCTACCATCTCAATTAATTGCTCACGTGCGGCACGCACAATTTCACTTCCCTCTTCAGGAATGAGCATCTCTTTAGGCTGACCTTTTTCATCGAATTCGTATGCCTTCTGTCCTACTACATCAACCACTCCACGAAAATCTTTTTCGCGCCCGATTGGCAAAGTAAACGGCATACACTGGCGCCCGAAAGTATTGCGACATTGATCTAAAACAACCCCAAAATCTGCGCGTTCTTTATCAAGTTTATTGATGAAGATTATCGTAGCTTGATTAAACTCAGTGGCGAAATCCCATACTTTTTCAGTATTCACTTCGACCCCATTAATCCCATCTACGACCATCAATGCGGCCTCCGTAACATTCAGGGCTGGTCGCGCATGAGCGATAAAAGCAGTATAGCCGGGCGTATCAAGGAGATTTATTTTTTTGCCCTGAAACTCTAAGTATGCCGGTGATAAATTCAATGAGATTTTGTGGGCAATTGATTCTTCGTCGAAATCAGTGAGGGCTGTTCCATCATCTACTTTTCCCAGGCGTGTACCTACTCCGCTGGCGTAAAGCATGGCAGCGACCACCGAAGTTTTACCCGCATCTCCATGTCCAATGACACTGAGATTTCGTATATCCTGTGTCCCATAGACTTTCATAAAGGGTTGCTCCTTTCAGTCACGGTCTTACGTGGCTTTGCTAATTGTAGAAGGAAAATAATCAGGGTTTGTGCGACAGCATTGCCGCACAAGAAATGTTAACACAGCCTTAACGGATGTGACTATATCTACCAGATTTCAATCTGGTCAAGTTGTAAATTTTCCTGCCTGCCACGGTTTGACAAAGCCCTGAATACCACTTTATAGTGCGCTATCCTATTCAATAATGCTCCACAGATAGTGGTTCTCACCGAGGCTAAAGAATTTTCAGCATGCTCAGAATCGAAAAAGTAAAACTCCAGGGATTTAAATCGTTTTGTGATGGCACGGAAGTGGTCTTCGATCCAGACGGAATTACTGCCGTGGTCGGCCCCAATGGCTGTGGCAAATCTAATGTGGCGGATGCCCTCAACTGGGTAATTGGCGAACAACGTGTCAAAGCGTTGCGCGGCGCTAAAATGGAAGACGTAATCTTCCAAGGAAGTCGTAATCGCCAACCATCAGGAATGGCAGAAGTCACACTTACACTTCGCGTTGAAGAGAGCTTTGAAGTTAGAACGCAAGAAAGCGTTAAGGAAGAGTTCAAAATCAGGCCTGAAGATATAATGACCGAAGATTATCAGACGCAAGGTGATCTAGCCCTCGCACCGCCTCCTGAACAAGCCACCGAGCAACCTATCGTAGGGAAAGTTAAGAAACGTACAATTCCTAAACAAACAACACATTCTTATGCTGAAGGCGAACGCATTACGATTGCGCGCAGGCTCTATCGCACTGGGGATAGCGAATATGAAATGAACGGGCGCACCTGCCGTTTGCGCGATATTCAGGATTTATTCGCGGGCACGGGTTTAGGAGCTTCTCATTACGCCATTATTGAGCAAGGCCGCATTGGTCAGGTTTTATCCGGCAAACCGCTTGATCGCAGAGCGCTGATTGAAGAAGCTGCTGGTATTTCAAAATTTAAATTGCGCCAACGTGCAGCCGAATTAAAACTTGAAGCCGCCCGACAAAATTTATCCCGTGTCACAGATATTGTGACAGAAGTTGATCGGCAGCAAAACAGTTTAAAACGTCAAGCTGCCAAAGCACGCCGCTATCAGCGCCTACGCGAAGAAATGCGCGGACTGATGCGAGCTGTTTACGTAACTGAACAACAAACAATTAGCGACAACATTCAACTCCTCAAAGAAAGTCGCCAAACGGCGGTCACTAAAGAAGCTGCACTTATTGCGCAACTTGCGGAAGCGGAAGCTTTGCGAATCACGACCATCTCCGGCATCTCCGAGGTTGAAGCCAGATTATTATCATCGCGCACGTCTGCCAATGAAATAACCCTGCAAGTTGAAAAATTACGCCAACAACGTTCCTTTTACGAACAGCAATTGCAAGGGTTAGCGCGCCGCTCAGAGGAATCTGCACGAGATCATATTGCTATCACAGAACGCGGACAGTACACCGAACAAGAAGCTGAACGACTCAAATCAGAACTACAAAAAATTGAGCAGGAAATTAACAACGAGGCCACCTCCCTTTCTGCTGCTGAAGCTGAACATCAAGCGCTGGTCAAACAAGATCGGGCCTTAGAAATTGAGCTCGAACAAGCGCAGGCCAAAGTTACAGAATTCGCCACACTGCGCGAACGCTGGCGGCAACTACTGCAACAATTTTCGGACGCTGTGGCTCGCTGCGAACGACAAAGTACTGGTCTCAAAACCGAACAGGAGCGTGCCACTCAACAGGAAGATCATTTCACGAGTGAAAGCGAGCGCCTTACCGAACAATTGACAGTATTAGCAGAAAAACAAGAACAGATATCCACCTCATTGCACCAAACAGATAAAGAACTAGCTACGCTCAACGAAACGAAAAAAAATGTCGAAGTGCAGCTCTCACGTTTGCGCCAGGAGCTCACAACTGTCGAACAGCGCCGCCTTTCGCTGCTGGAGTTAGACGAGAAAAAATCTTATTTCTCTGAAGCTGTTCAAGCTATTACCCGCGCGTGCAAAAATAAAAATGGCAGCGCTCCGTTCAAAATTCTTGGCACACTGGCAGACTTTGTAGCCGTCAATGCTGAGCAGGAAAAAATCATTGAGATTGGCTTGCGCGAAGAAATGCAATATTTAATTGCGCAAACTTTCGATGATGCGATTAATGCAATTACCTTTCTCAAAGAAGGGAATTTAGGCCGCGCAACTTTCTTGGTTTTAGATAATGGGCAAGCTCCGCATGAATTTTCAGCCCAAGCCAATGGAGGTTCACCTGCTGTTACAAAATTAATTGATTTGTTAGGGCTAAAACCAGAACTCCGTTCCGTCTTGCAACGAGCCTTACCACGATTATCAGACACAATTGTTGCCCCAGAAATCAACCAAGCGATCACCAGTTCCATTCGTTCCAACGGAAAAGGCCAATCATATCTGACCACTTCCGGCGAATTCATCAGCGCTGGTCATTTAATTTCCGGCGGGAGCGATGCCATTGAAGGCGGCAGCATTCTCGCGCTCAAACGTGAAATCGCAGATTTGCAGGAAAAACTGGAACAACTCTCAGGCGAATTAGAAGCTGTTTCGATCAAGCTTGCCGTCACCAACGAAGAAATTTTCACTGCCACGCAAAATCGCAGTGCGCTTGACCAATCACTGCGTCAGGTCGAAAAAGAAGCTGCACTGCTGCGGGGACAACAGCAACAAGCTGAACGCGATTTGGAACGCGTACGCACACACCTGCGCGTAGTCGGTGTAGAATTCCAGCAAGCCCAAACTGAATTACAGGAATATCAAGGCAAACTCTCTCACGCGAAGCACGAACTCACCACGGCAGAAGCATCGCTACAAACCAGCTCTACCATTGCACAGGAAACACAGTATCGAGTGGCATCCCAGCGTCAAAATACCGCCGAACGGGCGCAAGAACTCGGACGTCGGCGCGCCGACTTTGCCGGTAAGTCCGAGCGCCGTAATGCTTTACAGAACGAAATACGTCGCTTGGAAAACGAATTTCGGGACATTTCTGATCGGCTTTCCCGCTCGCAACTTGAGACACTCGAAGCCGCAGAAAAATCCGAAACCATCAAAGCCTCACTCATTACATTGCAGGAAGAATTCAACACCAATGAAGAATTACTGCGCGAGGAAAATATCTCAATTGAAAGCTTAAATACCGATCTATTAGCAATTAAGGCGAAACTGGAAAGCGTAGATTCGCAGCTCACGTCATTGCGCGACAATCTAACGCAATTGCGCGAATCTCGGTCGCAGCTTGATATTGACCGCGCTAAATTCGTTACAAACCTGGAACATCTTGCGGCGAACTGCTATGCCGAACTCGGCGAAACAATTGATGAGCTGATCGAAAAATTTGCAGCGCCAAAAGACGAAGTCGTAGCTACGGAAAATTTATTGTCGAACATTACTGAACTTCAAATTGATTCTGAAGGCGAAACTGACGAGGAGGCGGTACTAGCCCCTGAACCAATTAGCGTCTATCAATTTCCTCTGAATTTCTCTTTGCCCGATGGGAAAATTCGACTCGCAGAGTTGCGGGCTAAAATTGAGAGCCTGGGCCCTGTGAACTTGCTTGCGCTTGAAGAACTAGGGCAGGCCGAAGAGCGATTAACATTTCTATTAGAGCAAAAAGCCGACATCGAATCTGCCGTATCTGACACGCAAGCCGCTATCGCCGAAATCAAAAAGCGTTCGCGCGAACGCTTCGTAGACGCTTTCCACGCAATCAATAAAAATTTCAGCGAAATGTTTGTGGAGCTATTCGGCGGAGGTCATGGCGAAATGCGCTTAATTGATGAAACGGATGTACTTGAAAGCGGCATAGACATCATCGCTCAACCGCCCGGCAAACGATTGCAAAATATTTTATTACTTTCTGGCGGCGAAAAGGCGATGGCGGCGCTGGCATTAATTATGGGCATTTTTAAATATCGCCCTTCCCCATTCTGCCTGCTTGACGAAGTGGACGCGCCACTTGACGATGCGAATATCGGACGTTTTGCGAATAAAATTATTGAGATGAGTTCTAATACACAATTCATCGTCATTACGCACAGCAAACAAACGATGGAAGCGGCTTCGACATTATACGGCGTGACCATGGAAGACCCTGGTGTGTCAAAATTGATTTCTGTAAAATTAAAATAAGGGCTTTTAAGTGCTGAGTAAAGTATCTCTTTAATTTTCAGCGTTCAGCGTTTATACCTCATCGCTTTGAATTGCCGTCTTGACATCAGGAGTTCAGCGTTTATACCTCATCGCTTTGAATTGCCGTCTTGACATCAGGAGTGCGGATAAAGATAATTCCTCATCCGCTGATGGGAGATCGTCTAATGGTAAGACTACGGACTCTGAATCCGTCTATCGGGGTTCGACTCCCTGTCTCCCAGCCATCAACCTTCGCAGCTTTCCTAATTCCCATAAATTGTTTAGTGCGTCGGTTGACAGATTTCTTCAACCGTGCTATCTAACGCCCATACCGCACTGTGGACAGTTGAATATCGAGACTGAGCGTACACCTATATTCTTAGGCCTATACTTTCAGCCTAAAATGGCATTTCCCACCAGTAGTAACAACCTTAAGGAGATACTGATTATGAAGAAATTTTCTTTGGTGATATCGGTTCTTTTCTTCTGCCTGGCCTCGACGTCAGCTCAGGCACAAGGTAACACAACACCTGGAGTCGTACTCCGCGTAGTTAGCTACAAAGTAATGGCAGGCAAAATGAATGATGTACAAATGGATATGAGACAACACCTCAAGCCGGTTTATGATGAGGCGAAGAAACAAGGCATCATCGTTGATTACAGGATTTACACGAATAGCACAATCGAGAGCCCTAATGACTGGGATATCACGCTCGTCATCGCTTATAAAAATTGGGCGGCGTTGGATGTAAGCACTGAAAAACTTGCGGCTATTACAAGTCAACACTATGGCTCAACCGAAAAACAGCAGGAGGCCGCAAATAAGCGCAATCAAATGAGGACGCTGGTTTCAAGTCGGCTAATTCGAGAACAGACATTAAACCCGCTACCATGACTAATAAGCGCTAACCATCATTGAGAATAGCGAGTCTTATCTGCTTATTATAGATAAGGACTCGCTATTCTCTTTTCCAACTAAATCCTATTTTTCAATTAGAGGTGATTCCGACCCTGATTGATAAATTTTAAATTATCGGACGCTTGCTCGCAGTTGGCTTAAATTTGTGCCTCGTTCAGTAAAATGATTGATAAGGTTTCGTGCCAGTAATGAGCCTTCCGCCATATTATTCATAACTGCATTTTTCAGATGCTGTTCCTGAATTGTGGCTTGGCCTTTATGGTTTTTCAAAATCACTGCGAGCGCGAATTCTATGTCACCGGGCTTATTCATTAAGCGGCTGGCGTTATCAACCATATTGTAGCCATCGTATGGCGTAGCAATATTTGGCTTATCCATCGGGTAAATATACTTGAAGGTTTCGACAATATAACCCGCATCGAACAGCGCTAACTGATCAGCTTTGGTTTTGAAGCCGCGCGCTTCAGCCACTTTTGATCTGGCAATAATTTTGTCAAATAACGACTGCGCAATTTTATTGTCATTTACTTTGATCGGGACTTCCCTATCAAGCTGCGACCAGACTGAATAAATCGCAGCGCGACGCATCGTTTCCATTCTTACAAGGACAGGAGCATCTGTTTCCAGAATTGCCAACACATCAGGAACAAGGCGATTCAAATCGTAATCGCGTTTTACATCGCGCCAGTTTTTGCCATCCCACGGAATTGATTTCGCATCACCAATTTCAAACGGATGACAAATCAGCGGCGGGCCAGCGTAAGAAAATTCAGCCGCTAAGAAAATCACGAGCAAAGCCAATGTTGATTGGACACATTTTTTCGCAGTCGTTTTCATAAACATTCCTTTCAAGTTTAAGTATAGTAAAAGCCTAGTTCGTTATCGGACTCTAGTTAATACATCCATTCTTGCCACCATTGATCTAGCATTTTGCGGTCTTGATGCAAGATGCCTTCGCGTGTCACGCCTTTAGGCGGCGGTTGCAATTTTGCTAAGCGATCAAAGATTGATGATCGTAAAGATTCGTCCCAATCGGAGCGTTGCAAAAGATGCCAGAGCGTCAGGCCATCTTTCTCTCGTGATTGCGGGAGCAAGTCACTAACTGCATTTGCAATCGCAGTCGTTTTATCAAAATCAATTTTTGCCAATAATTTGATGAAGGCGGGCGCGGCGTCAGCATAATATGGCGTACCCACTCCTAAGCCTTTCCTTGTTGCGCAAACGGCTCCAGCAGGAATAAACGATTCATGATCGTATAACACAAACGAAACCCAGCCGGACGTGACGTGTAATAAACTGTTGCCTGCCTCGTCAACTTCGAGTGTATACGCGCAACCCAAGTCAACCGCAGTCGCGGAAGGAGTGTCCACGACGAACAAGCGCGGTGGCGCTAAAATCATTGCGCTGAGTTTGCCCTTCTCCAATTCAATGCGATGTTCGTCTGATTGCGTTTTGACTAATTTCACGCGCGAATTTGGATCAATATTCACGTAACCAATATCTGCGATTTTTAATTTAGCGCGCGAAGCTTGATCGGTTTCGAGCCATTCACCTACACCAAGTTTTTCGGTGTCATTTATTTTCGTATTGCCGATATTTGGTGCGCCTGCAATTCGCGTAATTTCCCAATCATCCACTTTTGCAGGTTGCCGTTCTCGCGCAATATTTTTAGGAGCGGGATTGATTTTGCTTTTGCGTAAAAATAAATTCCAGCCAACGATTGCAACACATAAAACGACTGCGGACGTCAGCACCAAGCGCCACGGGAATAATTTTTGCGGCGTCATTTTTGCTTCGCGCAAATCCGCAGAAATAGCAGGCCAAATCGTTTCGGGAGCGTTGCTGGTTTGTAGCTGTTTTGCGAACGATATGCCTGATTTTACTTGCGCTAAATCATTTTGGCAGCGCACACAATTGGCAAGATGCGCTTTTACTGCTGCCATTTTTTCAGTATCCAATTCGTTGTGGCAATAAGCAGAAAGAAATTTAGTAACGTGAGAATTCCACATAATTTTTACTCCTCCGCTGTATCAAATTGTGGGAGTGAGTGACGTAAGTGTTGCAGCTTCGCAGCCAATGCCTGATGCCCGCGACTCATGCGCGAAGCCACTGTGCCCATTGAACAATCCAGCACGCGGGCAATTTCTTCGTACGACATTCCTTCGATATATTTCAGCAAAATCGGCATCCGCAGTTTTGGTTTGAGCGCAGCAATTGCGACATGCACTTCGATGGATAATTCTGTGCGTGAATATTGGTTTTCGATGTTCACTTTCGCGCGCAAATTTTTCACTTCAGTCACATCGCCAAACGGCAGAAATTTGCGCCAGCGTCTTTGTTCATCGAAACAAGCATTCGCCACGATGCGGTATAGCCACGTCGAAAATTCGGCTTGAAACTGAAAACGTTCGATCTGCGTCATGAGCTTTAAGAATACTTGTTGTGTAATATCATGCGCGGTTGTTTCGTTACCGCTAAAATGCAAAGCAATGCTGTAGACCTTGTCTTTATGCTGCTCAAAGAGCATCCTAAACGCATCACGGTCACCTTGCTGACAAGCAATAATCAGATGATCACGTTCGGTTTTCTGGGCAATAAAGTTTTGATCCATGAGCGCAATTTGCTCCATTGCTGCCTCCGTCTTTCTATCAGTTAATTAGACGAAGGCAACAACGATTTTCTTCCTTTTTCCCGACAAGATATTTTATGAATCAAGCACACGATAAATTCCGCGCGTCCATCACACAATGGCACGAGTTCGTTACAACGCAGGATGACAAGATTTTCGATGCGTTGGTTGCTGACGAAGCAGTCTTTCGTTCACCTTTTCTCTGGAAACCAAAACACGGGAAAAATACGTTGCGCATTGTGCTGAATGCGGCTTCGCAAGTATTTGAAGATTTCGCTTATCACCGCGAATTAACTGACGGTTCTTCTGTCGTACTCGAATTCAGTGCGCACATCGGCGCAATCGAATTAAAAGGAATTGATCTGATTCGTTTCAATGAAGACGGAAAAATTATCGAATTTGAAGTCATGGTGCGTCCATTCAAAGGGCTGCAAGCATTAGCCGAAGCGATGGGCAATCAATTTAAAGCACAAGGAAATTACGAAACCTTTCTGGCGTCGTGAGTCCTCGACCAACCTACTAAAATCTATGAAAAAAACGCTCCAACAATTTACACTCGTACTCTCATTATTTTTATTCGGCTTGACGTTGCAAGCGCAACCGAATCAACCCGCCGAAAACTATCCGCCGCATCCTGATTCAGTCGCACAGGCAGGCGTGCCTAAAGGCGAAGTCATGAAATTCACGTTTGAGAATTCCAAGATTTTCCCCGGCACGTGGCGCGAATACTGGGTCTATGTTCCGGCGCAATATTCGCCTGACAAACCAGCTAACGTATATGTCAATCAAGACGGCATTCAATGGAATGCGCCAATTGTTTTCGACAATCTCATCAACAAAAAAGAAATGCCCATCACGATTGGCGTATTCGTAATGCACGGTCGCGTAAAGCCGCCCGCTTACACCGAACGCGTGAATCCAAATGATGCCAAAGATACAAACTCTGCGCTGGATCGCTGGAATCGCAGTTTTGAATATGATGGGCTTGGAGACAATTACGCGCGTTTCATACTCGAAGAAATTTTGCCCGAAGTCGAAACGAAAAAAACCTCTGATGGGCGCGCGATTCGCTTATCCAAAAACGGTAATGACCGCGCCATTGGCGGTTCATCATCTGGCGCGATTTGCGCGTTCAATGCCGCTTGGGAGCGCCCTGATGCGTTCTCGCGCGTGTTTAGTTCAATTGGCACGTATGTAGGGTTGCGCGGTGCTGATCGCTTTCACACGCTACTGCGCAAATATGAGCCGAAACCAATTCGCGTATTCTTACAAGACGGTGCAAATGATTTGAATATTTACGCAGGCGATTGGTGGATGGCGAATCAAACTATGGAACGCGCGTTAATTTGGGGCGGCTATGACGTTCAGCATATTTGGGGTGAAGGTTCACACAACGGCAGACATGGTACGGCTGTGTTTCCTGACGCGATGCGCTTTTTATGGAAAGACTGGCCAGCGGCAATCAAACCTGGTAAGTCAAAAAATAATATGCTCAATGATATTTTGCTGCCTGACGAAGATTGGCAGCTTGTGAGCGAAGGCTACGGCTTTACCGAAGGCCCGACTGCCGATCCCAAAGGGCAAGTGTATTTTACTGATGTCCCAAAAAGTAAAGCGCATCGCATCGAACCAGACGGTAAAATCAGCGAATTTATTCCTGATACAAAACGCGGCAATGGACAGGCGTTTGGCCCTGACGGACGTTTATACTTAGCCTCAAACGGCGACAAAAAAGTTCTGGCTTATGACCTCGCTACCCGTCAGGCAACTGTCATTGCTGACGGCATTGCGGGCAACGATATTACTGTTGCTTCCAATGGAAATATTTATGTAACGGAACCCAACCAACCAGCGATAGATCAAAGCAATGTCTGGTTAATTAAGCCGAATGGCGAGAAGAAAATTATTGATACGGGTTTGCGCTATTCAAACGGTATCGCGCTCTCGCCCGATCAAACATTGCTTTACGTAGCGGATTATCGTTCGCACTGGGTTTACAGTTATCAAGTGCAAGCCGATGGTACAGTTTTACACAAACAACGTTATTACTGGCTGCACGCGCCTGATAATTACGATGATGCTGGCGCTGATGGAATGCGTGTGGATCGCGCTGGAAGATTATATGTCGCAACGCGGATGGGAATTCAGGTCTGCGATCAAGCTGGTCGCGTGAATGCAATTATTCCCACACCAAATGGACGAGTTGCCAATATAACTTTTGGCGGCGCGAATTTTGATACGATCTATGCGATGTCGGGTCCCAAAGTATATAAGAGAAAACTCAAAGCCATTGGCGCAAATGCCTGGGACAAACCGAATAAACCACCGGCTCCTGGGTTGTAAATATGCTTATAGTACGCGCTGAACTGCGTTAGTTGATAAGTCTGTGGAGCGGGTTCTTTACCCGCGCTGGTCTTCTAATGTATGAACCGGCGGGTAAAGAACCCGCTCCACATTTTAGTGGCAAGCTCTCATCATAAACAAATTTAGTTTCCCGTGTATTTGAAAACACAGATGAAGTAAATACATCTTTCTTACTTACTTCGTCTGTGCATCTGCAATTCCCTGCACATCCGCAACCGCTACGTCATAACTAACTGTAATAATTTTCCCAGCACGTTGAAATTGCGACCAGATACGATAATTACCGGGTCTTAAAAAATTCGCTTCAAAATAAACATTCGAGGGACTTTGCATTTTTCCTTTGGAAGAAGATTCCAGCTTTGCTTCTAACGGATGCGAATGAATGAAGTCTGTACAATCTTCACTCAAAATCATGGTGTGTCCCCACGCGCCTAAATATTGCTCTAAATCAATAACAGGCTCGCCAGTTTTCACATCAGCCAATTGATACCGCAACAAAGTTGGCTGACCTGCAATCAATGTCATTGGCGCTGTATTCAATGTAAAGCGAATGCCATCCACTTTTTTTTCAGCGACAGCATCCGCTTTTAGTGCAGCTTTTAAATTTGCAATTTTCCCCGTAAATCCGACAGTTACTAAGCTCTGATGAACAACGTGCGGCAAACCTCCCACCGGAAAAATATCGCTGTACACATGATACAGTCCAGCGCTTGGCAAGATCGTTTTGACGGTGAAACTACCATCTTTTTGCTGTTCTGGATGAATGTGATCGAAGTGTTTTAGATCGCTACTAACAATGAAAAGGTGAAATAATTTTTCGTGCTGAACATTGAAATCTTTTACGAGCGTTAGCGTCTTAGGGTTGAAAATTGAAAACCGAATTGTAGTAGGCTGGCCTGCTTTTATGCGCTTAGGCAGCGTTTCCGTTTTGATAATAAATTCTTCCGCTACAGCGCCTGTCACCTGCGCTAAAGTCATTCCGCATTTGGAACATTTTCCTGGCTTATTGGCTTTTACATCCGCATGCATTGGGCAGGCATACTGCTCTTCTGCTTCTATCGCGGCTATACGATTTTTCTCTTGTGCAAAGGTTGGCGAAATAAAAAATCCGTCTAATAACAAACAAGCCCCTAACAACAATAAAACAAATTTTCCCATAACAACTAACTCACTGTTTTTTTCGGGGCAATGAAATTAATTGAGCGTTGGCACTGATCTATTTGAGCCGTCTATCACCGTCCCCACACCTGCACTTCCGCGAGTGACAAATAGTTCGTGCCTGAAAGTTGCACACGAACATAGCGTCCGTTCGCGCCAGCAGGAATACTTAAATTTGTGGGAGCTTGTCCGCTATACAAAAACTTTGTAATAGTCGAATCAGCCAGCAAACTGTTATAGGTACGCCCCGTCATATCAGTGTTGGAAACGAAAACGTAAAAATAAGACAACCGATAGCCACAGCAATCTGTGCGATTAAATATCTGCACACTATCAATTGTGCGCGTACCACCCAAATCTACCTGCCACCACGCATTCGCATCATAATTCGTATGCGTCACAGAATTATTGTTGTAATTGCCATCAGTAATTCCATCTACGGCGCGCAACGCGTCTCCGCCCCATCCCGTCGAAGATTGTGTAGCTGCTTTGCCTTGCGCCAAGTTTGCCGTTAGCGTAGGCGCGGTGGTTTCTTCGACGCCGATTTGTTGAAGGTAAGATACGAGCTTTTGCAAATCTGTAGCGCTCAGCGTAACGCCATTGTGCGCCGTGACTGCGGCATCTAACGTAGCGACAGAACCATCATGCAAATACGGCGCAGTTGCCCAAACATCCCGCAGCGTAGGCGAATCAATCCCAGTCAACACCCCGCTCAACCGTGTTCCGCTCGACGGTTTCAGTGTTCCGATGTTGCGCAATTGCCCTGTCGCCGCTTCAGTAAACAGCGTGCCGCTATGACATTGCGCGCAATTTTGCGTGCGGAAAATTTCCTTGCCTGCCACTGCATCGGCAGTAAGGGTGCCGTCGTTATTGCGATATGGACTGGGTGAAAATGTTTTTAGTGAAGCCACGTAAGCAGCCAGCGCGTCAAGATCAGCGCTGATACCAGCTTTGGTAAGTCCGAGCGATTGATTGCGCGTGCCGAAATTGAAATCGGCATCATTCATCAATCCTGTGCCGCCAGACAAATTGCGAATCTGCCCCTCAAAATCCTGCACTTCATCAAAGTTTGCGCTCCAATGTAAAAAGCCTTGCGCCCCCGCACGACCTTGCAAAGAAATGGTGTTGCGCAAGCCTTCGCCCATTCCTGTTAAATCCCAAATACGCCCATCCTGCCCACCATCGTTATGGCACGAAGCGCAGCTAATATAGGCATCACGTGCCAACCGTGTATCTTTGGCATCATAGAAAAATTGTTTGCCTTGTAATACCTGCGCCGATAATTTTTCAGTCGCCACGCTATTCATCGTAGCCAATACTGGCGCGGTGTAAGCGCCTTCGTTGACCACTTTATTGATGTCTAAAACAGACACGGTGCGATCCATAAAATTATTCACGAATAATTTCTTACCATCGGCTGCAACAATCACGCCTTGTGGAGCACGACCAACGGGAATGCGGAACAATTCGCGCTTTCCATATACATCAACAACCGCAATTTCACGGCTGCCTTCGAGCGCAATAAATAAATAGTTGCCTGTCAGGCCGAATCCGCCTGTGCTAGCGATACCACCGTTGTTGTAATCAATTCGCGCCGGATAATCTTCAGTATTCGTCGTCAAATTAATTGCAGAAGTAATGCTGCGCACGGTGCTATCAAACGTGAGATTGCGACCATCTCGGAATGTCCCGCGCGCAATATTGTCTTGTTTGGATGGCGTCCACGCTGTGCGGCCATCAGGCGAAATTATCGCTGGCCCAAGATAGTTGGGAATGCCTCGTCCAGTATTTTCAGTATCGAATTTATCGCTATGTTGCAAGCGAATTGTTTGCGTAAGGCTCATTGTTGAAGCATTCACTACTAATACTTCACCGCCTCCATTTGCCACTTGTGGCGCAGCCGTTTCTTCTCCAGGTACGCGCGGCGTGATGAAGCGCGAAACATAAACCGTTGCGCCATCTGCGCTCACAGAAAGATGCCGCACATTCAGGCCAACATTCAGAAAGCCGCTTAAAATACCTGTAATCGAATCCAGTTTGTACAATTTTCCTGCGGCTTCCAGCGCGACATATGCGACACCGCCCGTCGGCGCAAATGCGATTCCAAAAGGTTGTGAAGCATAGGGCAACAAAATCGTTTGCGTGACGGTTAATGACATTGGATCAATAACGCTGATCGTAGCGGCGCCTTTATTCGTCACCCAAATTTTTCCATTCGGAGCAATCGCAACACTGCGCGGTGCCGTGCCAACTGGTATTTCGGCTGTCTTGGTATTTGTTATTGCGTCAAAAACACTGACGGTATCGTTATCCTGATTGACAACCCACAGTCTGGCATTGCCCGCTGCGCGCGTCTCGTACGCCATATTCATTGAGACAGCAGGGCGATTTGTCGTGGTAGGAAAATGGATCGCTTGTGTGAACGTAGTGCTTTGTTCAATGCCGCGATCATCAGTTGCAGTTACTTTGACCACGTATATTCCAGACTGCGAATAAGTTTTTGTGATACTCGCTGAAGTGGAATAAGCAGTCTCCGCGCTGCCATCACCAAACAGCCATTTAAAGCGTGGATTGACCGCGTTGCTAACACTAGCAGTGTACGTAAGCGTCGTGTTTACAGGTTTCGGCGCTGATGTCATAGCATTGATTGCTAATGCAGGCGGAGTAATCGTCCAAACAAAATTCCCGCTGACAGTTCCACCCCGCACGTCGTTTACTGTGACCGCAACATTAAAATTCCCAAGCGTGGTTGGCGCTCCGCTTATCACGCCAGTATTGCCATTCAAGCTCAGTCCGGTTGGCAAACCTGATGCAATAATAGTAAGGGCATCGCCATCTGGATCAGTTGCCGGCAGCGTGAAATTCACGACTTCACCAATTCCATTTGTACGATTAGTTAACGTAGCCAAGATAGGATTTTGATTTGGTTTTGTTGAGATTGATTTTTCCGTTCGATCATTGACGAAACGCCCTTGTGCGACGGCTGCGCCCCAATTCACACCATCCGCGCTAACATAAAATTTGTAATCTAAAATCGTGCCGTTGATAGCGCCTGATTGGCGCGGCAAATATTTGAATCCGGTCACATTGAAATTTGCCTTCATATCAAAGGCAATCCAGTGTGGATGGCGTGGATTAGAGGTGTACCATTGCGTATGCCAAAGCGTGCTCGCATTTCCATCAATCGCATTGCTTGCGCGTCCATCTTCGCCTTGTGTCTCCTGACTATCCGTGGTCACTGTCCAGCCCGTACGATTTATCACAGCGCCATTTGTATCAAGCACATTAATTTCTGCTGCAGATGTCCAAGGGTTCCCGTTGACTTCTGAAAGTGCTTCCAATTTTACATAGCGAATTCCTGTGGGTTGCGTGACGAGCCAATCAAAAGATGTGCTTACAGTGCTATTCCCATCATTCGCATATACTGTCACGCGCGAAGTGCCAAGCACCGTTGGAGTACCAGAAATCATACCATTTGCTGTATTAATACTGAGGCCTACGGGCAAGCCTGATGCGCTGAAAGTCAGCACATCATTGTTGGGATCATTGGCAACAATTGCTAAATTAGCAACAGCCCCAAGCAGAGTTGATTTCGCTCCCGGGTTTGTAATTGTTGGCGCGCCATTCGTGAAAATTTGCATCACTTTGGCGATAGAAGGAACACCATTCGCGTTGAGCGCAAATAACATCCAATACCCCGGAGTCAAAACATTTACATTACTGCTCAGCATTAATTGATATTGCCCCGAAGCATCAACGGTGAATGGCACTTGCATAAAATGCAGATCAGAATTTTGTGTATGCGTCAGCCCCGTCATTTTCACTAACGTAAATTTCGTTATTCCCGCGCTGCCCTGCACTACGATTATTCGCCCGGCTGCTGTAGTTGAGGGAGCGGTGCTAATCGCAGGACGCGTCGCAAGCGAGCCATCAGGTTTATAAAGATATGGTGGGGTAAAAATTTGATGATCGGGATGATCGGCGGCGCAAGCGCATAAGCCGCCGCCGCCAGACCAGACACGTCCATCCGGCATGAGCAATGCGACAGAGTGATAATTGCGCGGGATAGATAAATCAGCGACAGCGCGCCAAGCTTGCGTGGTAGGATTCCAAATTTCCGGTGTCAAAACTGTGCCTTGATCGCTGAATTCAATGCCTGAGGTATTGCCGCCAACCACCATTACTTCGCCATTCGGCAAGACAACCGCATTATGAAATTTACGCGCATTCGCCATTGGCATCGTGAGCGTTTTTGTTGCCGTAGCGCCAGTAATATTTATCACCTGAGCCTGATTTGACGAAGTTTGGGTGCTGCCATTTAATTGCCCACCTGTGACCAAAATCTTCCCTTCATCAAACATCACCGCTCCCGCATATTTAGGATACCAGGTGTTGCTGATACCCGCCGATGCTACGCTTCCGCTTCCGGTTGGATTAATCCAATTCATTTGTTGTGTCGGGCCAGCGTGAAAAATCGAACCATTTGGCGCTAGCTGCAAATACGGTAGCCAATTATTTTGGTAGCCTGCAAAGTTCAAGATTGGAGCCTGCAAATTCGCACCTGTCAACAACGACCAGCCTTGTCCCGGCGTCCAAATTTCAGGATACACGTCACCGGGTTCACCTAACGCTGTAAATACTTTCCCATTAGGCAAGGCCACTGTGCCAGGATACCAACGCCCGCGATTCATGTTTTCCAACCGAGTCCACAAATTGGTGCGGAAGTCGAAAACACTCGTCATGTTATTGTTCGCATCACCACCATTTACAAATACGCGACCGTCCTCAAGCATCACGGGAATGCCACAAAACATGGCGTGCGAGTTGTTATTGATGGAAGTAATTTGATTGGTAGTAGGATTCCAAACGGCTGCGTATGTGCTGGTGCCTCCACTAAATGAAGTCGGGTTATTTCCGCCCCACGCTAAAATTCGCCCATCAGGCAAACTCGCAGCAGAAGCAAAAACAAATGGCCAGGTAACTTTCGCACTCCACGTCCCAACTAGCGAAGGATCGGCTTCGATGGTTTCGTTTGCGGCTGCGACGAAGACTGGATAGCTTTTTGCTTTTTCGGCCAGAATATAATCGTTGAATAAATGGTCAGCGTCCTCAATACCAGCGTTATGACGGTGTGCGGGAACGCCTGCGCGATTAGTAATTACCTGCGATTTCTCCACGCGCGCATCAGCCCAAACAGCGCGATCAAACAGACCTCCATCGCCTGCTCCTGTCACAACCAATTTAAGCTCATTACATCCTGCGACATTCAGCGAAAGTTCTCGCGTCCACGTGCTGCCAGTCATTTTCGCGCTATCGAAAATTCGTACACCATCGGCAAAGACTTGAAACACGACTGCGCCACGCGCGCCCGCTTCATCTGATAAACCGATGCTTGCACGAAATTGTGAATATTGACGATCTAAGGAAAATCGTAATTCTGAAGGAACGGGTACCGCCAAGCCATTTTTATACTTGATGCCTTTTAGGGAAATAACATTTTGTTGCCCACTGATATTCTTTCTTTCACGCGATTGGCGTAGCGTTTGCCCTAGCCGCTCAAGCGTATTCAAATACACAACATTTTCATTCTTCGGCAAACGTAAATCACCTAAGGTTTCTGGCTGCGATTGCTCCTTGCGAACATCTCTTAAAGTCCGAGGACTTCCATCAGCTTGGGCAAACCCAATATTTGAAAAATTAAGTGAAGTAAGGATGACCAGAAACGAAAAAACGAATGAGCGAAAACGCGAATAGTTATGCATCATAGTGTGTGTGGCAAAGTTGTAATATTTGTGTTTTGGCATCAACATCAAAACCTAATTTTTGATACCAAGCGGGCTAGAAGTTTTAAAGAACGAATCGAATTGAGTTTCCAGATTTTCTGAGGAATTATTAGCGCTCTATTATTGATCGTGAAATTTTCTATGAATGAACCAGCAAAAATCAAAAACGAAACAATAAAATTGCAGTTGCGCTTGCAAGCTACGATTCAGGAATTAGTACAAATTCCTTCGGAAAATACGCCACCAACCGGAGCCGAGTTTGGCTGTCAGCAATATTTACAAACGCGGTTGCAACAGCTTGGTATTCCTACAAATTTATATGCGCTTGATTCGATGGAAGGATTAACGACACATCCGGCGTTTCGCCATCAGCGCGATTATAAAAATCGCCCGAATCTAGCCGGAGTCTTAAAAGGCAAAGGTGGAGGGAAATCGTTGTTGCTTTCAGGCCATATTGATACGGTGCCGCGCGGACTGGAAAAATGGCACTACGATCCTTTCGGAGGAGTGATTGAAGGGAATCGCCTTTATGGTTTGGGATCGAATGATATGAAGGGCGGAATCGTTGCATCGCTTATTGCCATCGAAGCAATTTTGGCAGCAGGCACAGAGTTGCGCGGCGACGTAATTTTTGAATCAATTGTTGATGAAGAATTTGGCGGTGTAAATGGAACACTCGCTGCGCGCTTAGCGGGCTACAACGCGGATGCCGCGATCATTACCGAGCCAACGCAAAATATCATTTGTCCAGCGCAAATGGGCGGACGAATTATTCACATTACCTTGCGCTCGCCTGAAGGCGGAATCCTGGAGCAAGATGGCATAAATTTTCAGCTTACTGACCAGTTACATTATTTACTTGGCGCTTTGAAAACTTTCGCACAGCACCGTAAACAAAGGGTGCAACCGCATTCGCTCTACGCACATAATGTTGACCATGTACCTGTTTGGGTTACAAAAATTCATTACGGCGGATGGGGCACAAACGTGCCAACTACAATTCCGAATGTTTGTCGCATTGAATTGTACTGGCAACAAATGCCCGGAGAAAATTTAGCGAATGTGGATGCAGAATTCTTTGCCTGGATGAAAGAAACCGTAGCGGCGCGACCTGAATTATTTTCGTTACAACCTGAAATCGAATTTGCGATTGAATGGCTTCCCGGCTCGGCAATAGATGTGAATGAATCCGTCGTCCAACAACTCGGCGCTACATTTTCTGAGACAACAGGCAAATCCGCAATCATTCAAGGCTTGAACGCGCCCTGCGATATGTTTGTGTTTCATCAACATTTTCAGACACCCGCATTATTGTTTGGTCCTGTCGGTGGCAATACGCATCTACCTGATGAATGGGTTGACTTAGATTCGGTGCAAACTGTAGCCGAAACGTTGGCAAGCTTTATTTATCAGTGGTGTGCTTAATTTTACGGCAATTCTCGAATACGAATATTTTTGAATTCGACAGGCGCGCCTTCAGCTTCCAAACATAAATATCCGGTGCGTGGATCAGCATTATTTCCGCCTGAAACTTCTTCGCCGTTGACCCACAAACGAATTTCGCCGTTGATCGCGCGAACATAATAGTGATTCCATTCGCCTACGCCTTTGCTAAGATTTTTGCGCGGGAAGCTGCGAGCTCCATTTGGAGAAAGCGGCGGGAACGGATTTAGCTTGGAATTGCCAACCGCAAAAATATCTCCGTTGGTAGTAAACCAGTCACCTTTTTTGCCTGAGCTTTTTTCATATCGGTCACGGTAGCCATGATCCAACATTTGCACTTCAATGCCCCATTTCGGCAGCGTGTCGGGCGGTAAATCTTTTAGCGCTGCTTCAGAAACCCAAGCAAACACGCCTGAATTTCCAGCGGATTGTAGATGCCGCCATTCGACTACGAGTTCAAAATTTGTGAACTTCTGTTGTGTTCGATACACGCCAATTGGTTTGCCTGTACTGGTAACAAAATCTCCAGACCATTTCCAAGTGTCGGGCGTATCGTTAACGTGCGCAAAATCTTTTTCATTCAACGTCCGCCAGCCAATTCCCGTCCCATCAATAAAAGCACGCGGCGCGGTTTCAAGCTGTTGCTGCTTTTGCTGCTCGACAAAGTTGGCAAGAATTATTGCGCCAATTGATCCGAGTAAGGCGATTAAGAAAATTTGTTTCATGGTTAAATTTTGCAGCAGTAATTATTTTTCGACTAACTATTGGTGCTAGTTAGTAAGTGATTGAAAACAAAAGAGCGTGATTGCTTCACGAGAACCACACTGGGAAAATGTAGTGACCAAACCCATTTTTCTGGAGGTTCTCGTGAAGACCGGAAACATTATTACACATCTTTTTTGTCCCATTGATGATCGTATGAAGTTTGTCCCCAAACATCCGCAAGGCGAACTCTATCCGAGTGAACTGGTCACCATCGGAGCCTTGTTCACACTCAAAGGCGGGCGCTTGCGCCACTTTTATCGCTGGCTTGCGCGTGAGTTCTCGCACTTGTTTCCACGCTTGCCCAGTCGCACCCGCTTGCAACGCTTGCTGGCCACGTATCGAGATTGGACAGATCGCTTTTTGTGCCCCCCGACCTTCTTTACCGTCCCCGATAGCTAGGGCATCGAACTGATTCATCCGCTGCGCGAAGGGCGCTCGGCGCAGCAAATCGGGAGGACGGGGAAAAGCAAAATGAGCGTGGCCTGATTGAAACAATCTTCTCGTTTTTGACGAACGTTTGTGCGCTCAAGAAATTGTTTCATCGCACCGAGTGGCAGTTGGAAATGCATTTGAGTTATCTGATCGTTCTGTTCAACGTGTTGTTAGAAATCGCGGCAGCACCACAAGACAAGCACATCTTGCCCGTCTTGAAAGACTTCGCGCTCTAATCACGCGGCGGGTAAAAAAAATAACGCCCACTATCTTCGCCCTCACCTTGGGCGAGATAGTCGAACTCTCTCTTTCCATCAACTAGCACCAATAGTTAAGTATAGCAGATGATTTTTGGTGGGGTTTGTCAATGTCCACAGGGATGGGAGTGCTAAGAGGAAAAAAATGCCGTGTTTGTCATGGTTTTCTTTGTAATGGTTAATGAAGGGAGTAGAATTATCTCTCAGATTTATCAATTAATTCTTTCAACAAAAAGGCTCGGCACTAGGCATTTGGGGCGCTGCTGTTCAGAGGAAGCATAAAAGCAGATCACGTCTAAAGAATGCTCTGTTGCAATTTTATAGGAAATTTCTATCAGTAGATCGAATAGCCTACAAATGGAGCGTGCGCTCCACTTGGTAGAGCTATCAGACACAGTCTAATCAAAGTTAGACCTAAGTAAGTAGTTAGGCAGAACTAAGTCGGTAAAATACTGTGGTCTGAGAACCACAACCAAATTTGTGAACCTGTAAAATGATAAACAACGCACTCACCTGCAAACGATTTATAAAACCGATCTGTCCTGGCGTGCGCGCTAACGCGCCCAAGCGATTTTCTTAAGTGCGAATCTATGCTAGCTAGGGCAAGCAAGATCGTGGTGTATCCAGGTAGATACAGACATTGCTTGCGATCGCAGATTGTCAGCCGAGAATGTAAGAGGCGTAGCATCTGTATGTCAAGTATCGTCTTGTCGAATGGATGATGATGCAATTCGGCTGAAATTCTCGCCTATGTGGATGAGCTTAGGAAAACGGCGAGGATAGCATAGGGGCCGATGACTGGTCAGGGCCGTTCTTCGCTAGCGTGAAATATATTTGAAAAAAGCAGACTGCGACAATAGGCCGACGATACGTCGCTTCAAAATAGGAATCCGACGTAAGTGCTTGGAAGTTGTTGTCTGTCGGAGGAAAATTTCTATGTTTCGTTTAGTTGTGAACCTTGCGCTTTTGCTCATGTTCTGTCTTTCAGTCGCTTCTCAACAGAAGCAGCAATACACCCCTTTGGCAATTGCGTCCACCGACCTCAACCCCCTCGGCGGTAACAGCACTGCAAATTTAGATCGTGCATATCTCGTGAGTAGCGTGCCCATTTCCAGTTATAACGTTCGCCCCATTAGTTCGCAGTCCCTCAGCGACGACGACATTGACGGGACTTATAACGGTTTCTCCTCCGGTTTCGTAACCTGTCCAGATCCGAACGACAACCGCTCTCAAACTGATCGCCCCACAAAGGTTTCGGTAAATCCGATTTCCGGCTCGACTTTTACGGCATTAATTATGAGCAGCTTTCTCGGTGAAGATGGCGGGGTCATCAATGTGACCTTCGAGCTGAAGGGGACAGTGGCGCCGCCGGGATCAGGGTCAAGAACGCTAACAGGAGTCGTTACAGCGAACTCACCTCTGACTGGCCAGGGGACGTTCCTAGGCACGTGGTTCAGAAACCAAACGACGCAACGAGACGAGCTTAGGGTTACCCTAACCGGGAATGGCCTTATCCTGGGAGGGAGTTCGTCCTGCAATGGTTCAGCCATGGTGACTGTGTCCAAGCCTTTGCCAACTTGCTCCGTACAAATCGCAAGCAGGACTGGTAGTTTCCAGACGTTGCCTGGCTTAAGCGATCCCCCGAAGGTGACTGGATCGAATCCTAAGAGCAACCCTTCACTTAAACTCGACATTACGGTGATAGACCCTGTAACAGGCAGGGTCTTCCCGCGCTCACAGCTTAGTTTTGTTGAACCTAAAGTCATTTCGAATCCGGTGGATGACGGTCACGATCATATGGATGATTTAAGGCCAACGGGTAAATTCACTATGGAGGGAGCCAACCCTGATGGCAGGAGTATTGGAGTTACCTATAAGCAATCCGACGTCGCCGGAAGAGTCAGTTTCAAGATCCAAGCCACTACACTGAATGGCACCAAATGCATTTCTGATGAGACGAAAATCGATGTCAAGGTAAATGATCTCTCTGAACTTTTTGCAATGGGTCCTATCGTCCCTTTTGCGCTGATAGGTAAGACTAAGGAGCATACACGTAACCACTTTGGGACAACAGAGTTAATACAAGCACTTGCTGATTTGGCCCAAGATTACTATCAAGAGTTTGGTGATGACCCGGAGCATCCCTGGCTATCATATAACGACATGAGCTTACCTTGGGGCGGCAAGTTTGACATTGATGGCACATGGTCTGCGGATATAGGGAATCACGTGAATCACCGCGACGGCGTGAGCGTAGACGTCCGAACAGAAAAAAAGTATACCGCACCAGAGCCCGGAGTGCCGATGGAACGACGAGGGAGATTGTTAGCGTTAGCATTCAAGCACAACCTAAGTGTGGTTATTGAAGGGCCAACACCTAAATATCCGAATAGAAAACCGCATTGGCATCTAACGTCTGTTTACGGTCCGCCTTTCTGTGACTCAATCACCCCGAGTGAGGCGTGCCCTCAGCTTCCAGATAGCAGTTCTAGTTTAGCTTACAGACCAAAGACAGCCGCTTCGAGTCCTGTGAGTCTCAGAGGAACCGTGCAAACGAGCTTCGATACGGCAACTGGTCTATACACCTACCGTTATACTTTTGCGAACGACGCTTCGAGCACCGCGGACGTCAGCAGTATGCAAGTCGTCGTAAATCGCTCGATAGCGGTAAACCTCAAGGCTCCCGAAGGGTGGAACGCTGATGTTTGGAAGGATGGATCGGTAGTCTCATTTGCGGCGATGAGCGCTGCTTCCACTAATCAAGGGATTGATGATGGCAACCTACCGCCTAGTCCCTTCCAAATCAGGCCGAATCAGAGCCTCTCGGGCTTCTCCTTTCAGAGTCCAGACCCACCCGGATCCATTGCCTTTCTGGGCCAGGGCTACAAGCCCTTACCTGTGCTTGATGAGGACAACACCACAGTGCCTACCAGCTACTTTGACGGGAGTTTCGAGGGAAAGGTGGATGGACCATTATCTATCAACTTGACGAGCAATCGGATTGACAACCCTTGGTTTTTCGTTCGTCAACATTATCTTGATTTTCTTAACCGCGATCCTGATGACGCCAGTCTCATTTTCAGGACAAGTAAGATCACTTCGTGTGGCATCGACCAAGCTTGCATTGAGACTAAGCGCCAGGAGACCTCGACGGAAGTTTATCTTTCGATGTTTCAAAATTGGGGTTTTCTGGTCGAGCGCATTTACAAATCGGCATATGGCGACGCGATGGGCAGCTCATCGTTTGGAGGCTCACACTCACTGTCGGTGCCTATCATTCGTTTTAGCGAGTTCCTGCCAGACATGCTGGCGATTGGCCGCGGCGTAACGGTAGGAAAGACTGGTTGGGAAACGGTGCTTGAGAACAATAAACAAGCCTTCGCCGCCCAGTTTGTTGAGCGCTCGCGTTTTACAATGGCGTATCCAACCTCAATGTCTCCGGCCGCCTTTGTCTCCAAACTGGCCATCAACGCTGGGAGTTTCATATCGACCGGCGAACTCGTAGCTGCCATCAACTTGTTTAGCGGCGCGACGGACACAAGCAACGTAAGCGCACGCGCCAAAGCGCTGCGTCAAATTACCGAAAATCAGGATTTTTCAAAGGCTGAATTCAATCGCGCGTTCGTGTTGCTGGAATTCTTTGGTTATCTGCGCCGCAATCCACAGGAAATGAAGGATACGGATTACACGCATTACGACTCACTGCTGGCAAAGCTGAACCAATTTAACGGTAATTTCAGCAACGCTGAAATCGTTAAAGCATTCATCACTTCAACCGAATATAGAGAACGATTTGGGCTAGCAACAACAGACCGGCTCCAGCGAAACCGCCCCAGCACTAACGTTAGCTCCCGGCGACAAACCCAAAAAAGGTAGGGTCTAGAGTAGCTGAATTGGATTAGTGCGTAACAAAGAGGGCAGCTCTTTGTACAAATTTTTAGTGCGCTGATTCTTTTCGCCTTTCGTCATTAGTTGATTCACAATTTCCAGCGCTCGTTCATTGCAACAAAAGGACAACTCAATTTGGGGTCGCCCTTTGCGGATAAAAAACGTCATTGCGAGCGGCCCGTCGCTACCGCTCAGGTTTTTGACAGAACTGGACAATCTACTCGAATATATAGGATTTCTTAGCCAGGCATTATGCCGCCGCTTCGGTTTGCATTTTTGCCATCAGATTTTTACCGAAGACGCGCTCAATCATTGGTTCAAAATGTTCCAGCGACAACGTCTCGTAATTGGGGTCAAACGAAGTTTGATCCCATTCGTCTGTAAATTTTTCGGCCAAATCGTACCAAGGCTCGCTGCGATATTGATCGCGTGCATTCTGATCCATGCCAAACAAATGATAATAATGGCGACCTTGAAAATCCTGATGCGTGCGAATGATTTGGTACGTTTGATCCGATACGTAAGGCTTGAGCATTTCGGCAGCAATCGCCGGATGATTGATGACAGAAATCACTTTGCCGATGTCATGGCATAGGGCAGCAACAATTAATTCCTCATCGGCTCCAGCGCGTAACGCGCGTGTAGCAGTTTGGCAAGAATGAATGAGTTGATTGACAGCAAATCCGTCTACTTGATCTTCCAGCTTTTGCAACATTGATTTTATGAGCGCGGGCATTCCGGCCTGACGAACAGCAACCTGCTGACCAATATTCATCCATTCGGCAGCCGAACTTTCATCCATACGAGTAAAAGGCATATCAACTCCTTATATTACGTCTCATCAGTGAGAACTTTTTCAATGCGACGATCAGGAATAAACCACATCGCAGCAACAAGCACATATAAAACAAATGCGAGTACGGGAAGGATAAAACTTAGCCCCATTGCAATGATATAAACAACGACAGAAATAATTCCTTTATAATCTTTGCCTACTGCTTTCGCTAATTTTGAATCAGCTCCGTGATGGCGAATCAACAATTGGGAGAGAATAAAATAGGCCACACCAGCCATAAACAAAACGAAGCCATATAAAGCGAGCGGTAATGACGTAAAATGATTTTCGCCCATCCAGCCTGTTACAAACGGCAAGAGCGAAAGCCAAAATAATAAATGTAAATTTGCCCAGAGAATTGTGCCATTCACACGCCTGACGGCTTGCAACATGTGATGATGATTATTCCAATAAATCCCTACATAAATAAAGCTGAGCACGTAGCTTAAAAACACACCTAGCAACGGTCGCAAAGCATCCCAGTTATCACCGTGCGGCACTTTCAGTTCCAGTACCATAATCGTAATAATGATCGCAATCACACCATCACTAAAGGCTTCGAGGCGATTTTTCTCCATGAAAATTAGCGCTCCTTGGTAAGTTATTTTTTTTGCGCTGATAAAATATAACAACCATTCACGTCTATTACTATTGCGATAAAGATGGAGTTGAGTTAGGGAAATAAAAAAGCCTGATAATCAAACTGGAGGCTCTCTAGTGTTCGATTATCAGGCAACAGTGTCGCAACCAAAATGCTTACTGCTCGTTTTCGTCAATCACCTGTTTGGCAATTTCTTCCCGATGATAATTTGGATCACCAAACATGGTTTCAGATGCCTTGAATCGTTTGTAGTAAAGGTGCAAATTATGTTCCCAGGTGAAACCAATTCCGCCATGCACTTGAATCCCACGATTGCCTGTTTCGCGCGCGCCATCTGAGGTATAAGCCTTCGCAATCGAAACCGCTAATTTTGCCGAGGGATCATCAACTGAAAGCGCCCACGCCGCATAATACACAGCCGAACGCGAGCTTTCTGTCCACAGCAACATGTCAGCACATTTATGCTGCACGGCTTGGAACATTCCGACGGGCTTGCCGAATTGTTGGCGGGTTTTCACGTACTCAACAGATTCTTGCACCGTCCATGCCATGCCGCCGACCATTTCGGCGCACAATGCAACATTCGCAATTCCTGTCGCTTGTTCTAATGCAGCCTTCGCGCGATAGCCTGTTTCTAAAACATCTGCTTGTGGCACGCTGACGTTAGTAAATTCGACCGCGTACAACTTGCGCGTCGGATCAATTCCCGGCGTAGCGATAATTTTTAGGCCTTCCGCTTTTGCCGCAACAGGAATAATCGCAAGCTCACCTTCAAGACGTGCAATGGTAATTATTAAATCCGCTACGGCGGCGTCAGTCACAAATTCTTTGCGCCCGTTGAGCCGCAAATTGTCGCCATCTTTTTCTGCTTTCAATTGAATTGCATCAGCATTCCAATCAGCGGAAGCTTCCAGATAAGCCACCGTAGCCTTTGTCGTTCCGGCTGAAATTGATTCGAGATAATGCGCCTTTTGGCCTTCGCTGCCCGCACGTGAAATCAAAGCCGCTGCCCACGTCGTAGAAAGAAACGGCCCCGGCAAAACTGCACGTCCCATTTCTTCAGAAACGACTGCAAGTTCAACTACGCCCAAGCCCAGTCCGCCAAATTCTTCTGGCACAATTAAGCCCGTCCAGCCTTGATCGGCAATGCCTTCCCACAATTTGGCATCGAACGCAGTTTCGGTTTCCATCAAGGCGCGAACTTTTTCCGCCGGACATTCACGCGAGAAAAATTCACGCGCCGATTGTTGTAATAATTGTTGAGGTTTTGAGAGATCGAAGTCCATAACTTGTACAGTGAAAGAAATTTTAGTTTTAATTGCGGATTTGGGATTGCGAATTGCGGATTCAAAAACCGCTACGCCTTCCGATAATTAATTCCGCAATCCCAAATCCGCAATCTGCAATTAATAACTCTTGGGGAGGCCAAGCACGCGCTCAGCAACAATGTTTCTCACAATTTCACTTGTTCCTGCTTCGATTGTATTGGCGCGGCAACGTAAATAGCCATAAACCCAATCGCCGTTATCAAAGCCGTGCAATTGCCCCACAGGACCAAGCGTTTCCATCGCTGTTTGTTGCAGGCGCTGATTCATTTCGCTCCAATAAATTTTAAGGATTGAACCTTCTGCGCCAGGCACTTTGTACTTACTCATCTTCGACAACGCGCGATTGGCGTTGTGCTTGAAGACTTCTAACTCAAGATAAGATTGCGCGATTTTTTGTCTTATGATTGGGTCTTGCGCGACAATTTTCCCATTATTCATGGTCGTGCGCGCGTGTTCGACTAATTTGCCAATTTGCTTGCTGAATGCGATGTACATTCCGCCGCCTAAATTCGCGCGTTCGTTCATTAATGTAGTAATCGCCGTCGTCCAGCCTTCGTTCACTTTGCCTAATACGTTGGCAACAGGAATTCTGGCGTTATTGAAAAACACTTCGTTGAATTCTGCTTCGCCTGTGATTTGACGGAGTGGGCGAACCTCAACGCCGGGCGTCTTCATGTCTACGAGCAAAGCTGTGATGCCTTTGTGTTTTGGCACGTCTGGATCAGTTCGAACCAGCAATAAACACCAATCTGAAAAGTGCGCGTAGGTTGTCCAGATTTTCTGCCCGTTGATGATGTAATGATCGCCATCAAGCACCGCTTTTGTACCGAGCGAAGCTACGTCGCTGCCTGCGTTCGGTTCAGAAAATCCCTGACACCACATTTCTTCACAAGAAAGAATATTGGAGATGTGCTTTTGTTTTTGTTCTTCCGTGCCAACCGCAATAATCGTTGGGCCGATAATGCCAAGCCCCAATGCATTGACGAGCCCGGGCGCGCCCGCCAAAGCAAATTCTTCTTGAAAAATTGCCTGCTCTACCACGGTAGCGCCGCGTCCGCCGTATTCTTTCGGCCACGAAATGCCTGCCCAGCCAGCATCAAAAACTTTTTTCTGCCACGCTTTCAAATATTCAAATTCGAGGCGTTTGCCTTCATCAGTTTCTGTTTCGCCAGCATAAGATGGCGGCACATTATCCTTGAGCCACGCGCGCAATTCTTCGCGGAATTGCTGTTCCTGCGGAGTCGGTTTTAAATCCATAGAAAGTCCTTTGATTGCGGATTTGGGATTGCGGATTGCGGATTGAAGACCGCTACACAGAGTTGGGAATGGCTTTCAATCCACAATCCCAAATCTGCAATCCGCAATCCATTTACTTCATTGCTTGTAATAAAATTTCTGCCACATCCATTACTTGTACATCGCGGTCACCTTTTTTCGCGTTCAATCCATCTTCCATCATCGTCGTGCAAAACGGGCAACCCACGGCAACAATATCTGCGCCGGTTGCGAGCAGTTGTGTAGCGCGCTCTTGATTTACGCGCTTGTCTTTCGGTTCATCAACAAAGCTCATACCGCCACCACCACCACAGCAAAAACTGTCTTTGCGACTTTGCGCGACTTCGGTGACACCAGTGCGACCGGAAATTTGGACAAGCTGTCGCGGCGCATCGAAAACGCCGTTGTGCCGCCCCAAATAACACGGGTCATGAAAAGTGATTTTCTTATCAAGTTTTGTAGTCGGCGCGAGCTTGCCTTCATCAACCAGTTTCGCCAAATATTCGCTGTGATGAAAGACTTCGTAATGCCCGCCGTATTGTGGATACTCATTGCGAAAGGTATTGAAACAATGCGGACACGAAGTGATAATTTTTTTCACTCCATACCCATTCAGTTTTTCTGTATTTTCCTTCGCCAATGTCTCGAACAAAAATTCGTTACCGATGCGACGCGCCGGATCACCTGTGCATTTTTCTTCACGACCGAGAATCGCAAAATTCACTTTTGCCTGCGTTAACAATTCGGCAATCGCGCGTGTGACTTTTTGATTGCGCTCAATCAATGCGCCGCCGCACCCCACCCATAAAATTACTTCGGCATCGCGCGCTTCGCTAATTGATCTTACAGTCAATCCCTCTGTCCAATCCGTGCGCGTAGCTTGTGTGCCCTTAAATGGATGCCCGCGTGATTCCAGCGAAGTGATCGCGTCCTGCATCGTGTCAGGAAATTCGGCTTCTTCCATCACAAGGAAACGACGCATATCTACGATCTTGGGAAATTGTTCGATGTAGACAGGGCACGCTTCAACGCAAGCTGCGCAGGTGGTGCATTGCCATAATGCTTCCGTGGCGGTTGCAGGCACTGCGCCAATGATTGGTGTGTCGAATGCAGATTGTGGATGTTGGATTGCGGATTTTGTCAGCCCTTGTAGTTGTAAAATAATATCGCGCGGAGAAAGCTCTTTCCCTACACGATGAGCAGGGCAAGCATCCGTGCAGCGCCCACATTCGGTGCAAGCATCAAAATCCGCCAAATCCTTCCACGTAAATCCAGCCAGCGAATTCACGCCGAATTTGTCGCCGGATTCCATGGCCTTATCAATGTCAATGAATTTTAAATTCGCGCCGATTGGCTCTAACGATGAAGTGTAAATATTCAGCGGAGCCATAATCACGTGCGCCATTTTTGTGAACGGAGCCCACGCGATAAAGCCAAACACCAACACAGCATGAAACCACCACGTGAAGAGATGGGCAGTCTTCAAGAGAGATTCACCCATTGGTGCTGAAATTTTTGCGACTAAATTTCCAAACGGCGACCACGCAGCCCACGGATCATTCGTCGCAGCGATCCGCCAACCTTCAAGCAAAAACCCAGTAACGGAAATTACTAAAATCACAGCCAGAATTTGCGTCGCCTCATCGGTGTAAACTAACTTCTCCGGTTTCGTTATCAGACGCCTGTAGGCGGCAATAAGAATTCCGATGATGGTTAGCATCCCGAAGATGTCTACGGTGAAAGATTGGAAATATAGATAAAAATTGCCGTGCATGATTGATGTATGGAAATCGTAATCCAATGCAACAACCGTCGTAGCAATTGTCAGGATGATGAATCCTGTATAAATCATCGTATGAAATACTGCGGCGTATTTGTCTTGCAGCGTTTTGCGTTGCCCTGCCGCATCGCGGAATAGACGCATCAATCGCTCAACGGGGCGATCAAAACGATTCGCAGGCAAGCCGCGTCGCCAGAGATTAACGCGCCGATATAAACCATACGCAGCAATCCCTAACGAAATTACCAAGAGCAAATACATCACCCACGGATGGGAGATGTTCCACATAATCGGTCGCGTAGCTGTAGCAGTATCCATGCAATCAATTATCTATTTTGCCGCTGCCAATTTTTCTTTTAGCAGGGGAATAACTTTTTTGTAATCTTCGACGATGCCAAATTTGCAGTGCTTAAAAATCGGTGCGTCTTTATCAATGTTAATGGCGGCGATGACTTTAGAATCGGACATTCCGGCGAGATGTTGGCTTGCCCCGTGAATCGCTACGGCGAGGTAAAGTTGCGGTGCAACTTTTTTGCCTGTTTGTCCGACTTGCCATGAAGGTGGACACCAACCAGAATCACATGCCGCGCGTGAAGCTGCGACTTGCCCGCCGAGCGAGGCAGCAACTTGTTTCAAATCTTCAAATGGTTCTGGGCCACCTAATCCGCGCCCGCCAGAAATCACAATTTGCGCGTCTTCTAATCTTGCTTCGCCAGTGGATTCAGAAACGCGCTCGACAATTTTGGTTGTAGCGGCTGGCAACGTCGCAGAAATTTCAGCCACCGTTACACCTGCACCATCGCTTGTTGTTGCGGGGTCAAACGAACGCGAACGCAACCACAAGACTGCGGGCGTACGCTCCAACGCAATCACAGCATCAGCCTTGCCGCCGTACACGCTGCGGCGCGCATTAACCGTACCATCGGCTACGGTAATGCCAACCACATCACCGACTGCGCTGCCATTCAAGCGATAGGCAAGGCGCGGCGTGACTTCCTGACTATGCGTGTCGTTGCTAAGTAGCACAGCTTTTGGCGAAAGTCCCTGACAGGCTTGCGTCAATGCGCTCAAATATAATTCCGGTTGATAATCGCTGAGTTCAGGATTATTAACGACAGTCACACCGTTAGCCACTGCTTTTACCGAATCTAAATAGCCAGCGTCAGCCGCGCCGATAACTACGGCTTGCACTGTTGTACCTAATTCAGCAGCTAAGCCTTGCCCTGCGCCGGCAATGCCTTGCGCTGCGCGATCAAAACCATTTTTTGCGAATAAACAAATAACTACGCTCATAAGATTTTTATAAAAATTGTACGGCAAACATCTTGTTTGCAGCTCCGAAAAATAAGGAGGCGCAAACAAGATGTTTGCGCTACATGAATTACATTGCGCTTTTGACTTGCAGAATGCGCTGTGCGAGTTGCACTACTTTTTCTTCCAGCGTATCGCCTGTGACGAATTCGCACGCAGATTCTTTGACGGGAATGCCGAGTTCAGCGACTTGATAATACGCATCGGAAGTGACGCCTAAATCAGCTTGCGAAAATTTCTGGAGCGGCGTGCGAAAAGACATCATCACATCGCGTGTTTTAGGAACGCGCGGCACGTTGTGTTCGTCATTGGTGATGCTGATAACAATCGGCCCTGAAGCAGTAACAATCTCATAGCCGGAATCTGTTTGGCGTTTTAATTTTAATACGCCGCCGTCGGATTCTATAGTGTCAACAAAGGCTACGAATGGCACACCGAGTTCTTCGGCCAATAGTCCGCCTGTTTGGCCTACGCCCCAATCGCCGGATTCACGCCCAACCATCACGACATCGAACGCGCCGTCTTTCTTAATCGCAGCGGCAAGCGTTTTTGCAACTGTTAGCGGATCGGGGTTTGCCGCTCCATCATTGATGACAAGGACGCCCGCGTCCGCTTTCATCGCTAACGCTTTACGCAACGAATCTTCGCCAGATTCGGGGGCAAAAGTGAGCGCAGTAATTTTGCCTGCGCCGAGTTTTTCTTTGAATTGCAACGCTGTTTCCAGCGCGTTTTCGCAAAAAATATTGGTGACTAAATTAGCTGATCCGCGCACTGCTTCTTTGGCTACGGGATCAACTTTGAATTCACGAACGGGAATATCAGGATCAAGAATTTGTTTGAGACAAACTACAATATTCATAACGGGAAAATAAATTAATTAAAGTTGTAGGGATTTAATTTCGAGAAACTCTTCTAAACCAAATTTACCAAATTCGCGTCCATTGCCGGATTGCTTGTAACCACCGAACGGCGCGAACGGATTAAACTTACCACCATTGATGTCTACTTGCCCAGTTCGCAAGCGTCGCGCAACATTTTTTGCGCGCTCGACGTCGCTCGACCAAACGCCGCCAGACAAGCCATAAACTGTATCATTCGCAATATTGATCGCGTCCGCTTCGTCTTCGTAAGGAATGATCGAAAGTACTGGGCCAAAAATTTCTTCCTGCGCAATCGTCATCGAATTTTTCACATTCGCAAAAACAGTCGGGCGAACAAAAAAACCTTTATCTAAATTTTCTGGTGCTTCAGTTCCGCCTGTTACCAATGTTGCGCCTTCGTCAATTCCCTTTTGAATGTAGCCGCGCACGCGTTCTTGCTGCGTAGCCGAAACCAATGGGCCAAGCCGTGTGCCATCAGCTTTCGGATCACCGGGCTTAAATTTTTCTGCCGTAGCTTTCGCAATTTGAATCGCTTCATCCTGCCGATTTTTCGGGACAAGCATGCGCGTATGAGCGGAGCAAGTTTGCCCTGAATTGAAATAACAGTTCGCTACACCGCCGCTTACCGCTTTAGTAAAATCGGCGTCGTCCAAAATTATATTCGCGGATTTTCCGCCGAGTTCTAACGCGACGCGCTTAATTGTTTGCGCGGCGAGTTCACTGACGCGTTTGCCTGCGCGTGTAGAGCCTGTGAACGAAACCATGTCTACATCAGGATGCGCGGCAAGCGCTTCGCCAACAACTGTGCCTACGCCTGTAACTAAATTAAATACGCCCGCAGGCAAGCCAACTTCGTCAACAATTTCCGCCAAGATAAAAGCAGTGAGCGGCGCGATTTCGCTAGGCTTGAGTACGACCGTACAACCCGCAGCAAGCGCTGGCGCGACTTTTGCTGCGACTTGATGCAAGGGATAATTCCACGGCGTAATGCAACCGACTACGCCAACAGGTTCGCGCACAATTAACGAATTTGCGACTTGTTCTTCAAACGCATATTCCGTCGCTTGTTTCGCATAATAACTAAACGTAGCAATCGGCAAACCCGCTTGCACAGCGGTTGCGAGCGGTAACGGCATTCCGACTTCTTCGGCAATCAGATTTGCAATTTCTGCTTGGCGTTCTTTCAGCTTGTCGGCGATGGCTTGCAAATATTTTGCACGCGCAGCAACTGGAGTTGTTGACCAACTTACAAAGGCATTTTTTGCCGCAGCAACAGCCGCATCAGCATCTGCCGCATTCGCTTCAGGAATTTGTGCAATGATCGCTTCGGTGGTTGAATCAATCACCGGAAGGAAGCCTTTTCCTTGGGGCGCAACCCATTGCCCGTTGAGATAAATTTTGTCGTAAATTTTCGCTGTTTGTGTTCCAGAATTCATAGCTATTTTCTCACCAATGATTGACACGCGCAGGTTGAAGAGTTACCTTACCGACCGGTTGGAAGGTTGTCAAGCCCGCTATTTTTTTTTGTAATTTTCTCCACAATTTCAGAAAGGATTCTTATGTACTTCGATTTTTCTCCGAAGGTTCAAGAGCTGCAAAAAAAGCTTAACGCCTTCATGGATGAATATATTTACCCGAACGAAAAAACATATTACGAGCAAATTGATGAGGGTGGAAATCGTTGGAAAATTTTGCCGATTATTGAGGCACTCAAACCCAAAGCAAAAGCGGCGGGCTTATGGAATTTATTCTTGCCGTTAGATTCCGATAAAGACGCAAAATATGGTGCAGGGCTGACGAATCTGGAATACGCCCCCTTGTGCGAAATCATGGGGCGGTCGTCGCTGGCTCCCGAAGTATTTAATTGCGCAGCGCCTGATACGGGCAATATGGAAGTGATCGTTCGTTATGGAACCGAAGCACAAAAAGAGCAATGGTTACAGCCCTTATTGAATGGCGAAATTCGTTCATGCTTTGCGATGACGGAACCTGCTGTGGCTTCGTCTGACGCAACAAATATTCAATCTAGTATTGTGCGCGAAGGCGATGAGTACGTTATCAATGGACGCAAATGGTGGACATCCGGCGCAGGCGATCCGCGCTGCAAAATTGCAATTTTCATGGGCAAAACGGATTTCAATGCGCCCAAGCATCAACAACAATCTATGGTTCTCGTCCCAATGGACTTGCCTGGCGTTAAGGTTGAACGAATGCTGCACGTATTCGGTTACGACGATGCTCCGCACGGTCACGCGGAATGCACTTTTGAAAATGTCCGTGTCCCTGTCAGCAATATTTTATTTGGCGAAGGGCGAGGGTTTGAAATTGCGCAAGGTCGTTTAGGCCCCGGACGTATTCACCATTGCATGCGCATCATCGGACAAGCTGAACGTGCGTTGGAAGCAATGGCGCAACGTGCCAAATCGCGTACAGCTTTTGGCAAAACAATTGCCGAGCAAGGCACAATCCGCCACGACATCGCCGAATCGCGCATGGATATTGAGCAGGCGCGCTTGTTGACGCTGAAGGCTGCATACATGATGGACACGGTTGGCAATAAAGTTGCGCGCCGTGAAATCGCTATGATCAAAGTCGTCGCGCCAAATATGGCGTTACGAGTAATTGATCGCGCGATTCAAGCACATGGCGGCGCAGGCGTTTGCCAGGATTTCAAACTTGCAAAATCATGGGCTGGTATTCGCACGTTGCGCTTAGCTGATGGCCCCGACGAAGTCCATCGTGAAACCATCGCAAAACTCGAATTGAAAAAATATTAGTCATGAAATTAACTGATAAAGTAATTGTCGTTACGGGCGGAGCGCAAGGCATTGGTCGCGCGCTCTGCCGTCGTTTTGCCAAAGAAAACCCACGCGCGATTGTCGTCGCTGATTATGAGTTTGCGGGCGCGCAAGCAACAGCCGCAGAAATTGGCGGAATTGCTTTTGCAACCGATGTTTCTAAAGAACAAGACATCATCAGTCTGATTGAACAAACTATCGAAAAATTTGGCGCAATTGATTTGTTCTGCTCCAACGCAGGCATTATTGAAATGGGCGGCGCTGAAGTGCCTGACGCTACGTGGGAACGAATTTGGGGCATCAACGTGATGGCGCACATTTATACTGCACGCCATTTAGTGCCGAAAATGCTGGCGCGCGGCGAAGGCTATTTTATGAATGTAGCCTCCGCCGCTGGCTTACTTACACAAATTGGCTCTGCGCCCTACGCCGTGACAAAACACGCCGCGCTTTCATTTGCCGAATGGCTTTCGGTTACGTATGGCGATCAGGGCATAAAAGTTTCGTGCCTTTGCCCGCAAGGCGTGCGCACGCGCATGTTACTTGGCGATGATGGCGACAAAGACAGTTTTTTGCGTGAAGGTTCGGTGTCCGCCGAAGAAGTCGCCGAAGCCGTTGTTGCCGGAATTGATGCCGAAAAATTTCTCATTTTGCCGCACCCCGAAGTTGCCGATTATTTCCAACGCAAAGCGACAGACTATGACCGCTGGATTCGCGGCATGCGTCGCTTGCAAACAAAAATTCAGGAAAATTCAAATGACTGAAATTATTGAACAACGCATTATTCAGGACTTTTCCTGTTATTACGATTTGTATATTCCCGAGGGAAATTCGCACAAGCCATTACTCATTGCAATGCACGGTTATGGCGGAGACAAATCTTCGATGATGCGCTTGACGCAAAAAATCAATGATAAAGATTTTGCCATCGCCGCGTTGCAAGGGCCGCATCAACATTTGAACATTCCGAAAACGCGCGAAGAAAAATTGAAATATGGTTTCGGCTGGCTCTCAAATTTCAAACCTGAAGAATCGGTAGAACTACATCACAAAAACGTCAGACACATTATTGCTACGCTTACAGATGCAGGAACAGTTGATCCAACCAATGTTTTCTTAATTGGGTTTTCACAATCCGTAGCTTTGAATTTTCGCTTTGCCTTCACACATGCGAATTTATTGCGCGGTGTGATTGGGCTTTATGGTGGCATTCCTGGAGATTGGCAAGCGCCAGAAAAATATGCAGGCAAAAATCTTGATGTGCTGTATATCGGCGGCAAACAGGATGAATATTACGGACCGGAAATTCTGGAGCGGAATGCCGAAGCGCTGCGGTCACAAGCGAATTCTGTTACGCTGGAAATTTTCGACAACGGGCACGAAGTCGCGCGTGCAGCCTTTCCTGTCATTAATGAATGGTTGGGTAAGATGCGGCGCTAACGTTATCACGGCAGCGTTTGGAGTGTGTGCAACTCGTCGCCGCTTTGGATAACCATACCGATACAGTACGAGGAGCGGTAGCGACTTGGTTCTTCGGCTTTCCAGCCCTACATCATCACCAAGTCGCTACCGCTCCTCGTACTGTTCCGTTTTAGCTGTAGCACGGGCGGCTCGCCCGTGACAGGCGGGCGAGCCGCCCGCCGTACGCTCACTTTCTTTTTGTTAGGCACTCTAAATCAGAGTAGGAACAAGAACCGCGCGGTTCAAATTTATTCTGTGGCGCTGATCCGCTGCGCACTTTTATTTTTTTGCTGAACGGTTGACAGGCACTGTCGCGTAAATGATTGCCGAGTTCCAGCGCCAGATTCATTGAAATGATGCCGTACTCTTCGCTCTCGCCCGCTATTGCATAAATTTCACCATCCAGATATTCATGCCGCGTGTCAGCTTCACGCTCCCACACAAGATATGCTGTTTCTGTATATTGTGGCTGCCGTTGTGCCAACCCCATAAATAAAACTCCCATAGATTATGATGTATTGTGGCTGGCATTATAGCAGGAGGGCTGGTTGACGCATAAGAAGTTACAGAATTAGCTGGCAACGGGCATTTATTGTTGCGCTATTCCAGCACAGGGTATCTCGCCTGTATGATGATCGAAAGCTAAGACAAAAGCACGATTCGCACGTAAGCCGAACTATTGCGCAAATGTTACAAGATAATTTAAAGCAGGAAGTGCGTCCACAATCACCTTCCTAAATATTAAGAGAGTAAGATATGTTCTCTTTACTTTTCAATAGTTATTCTTAACGGTGTACTCCTGATTAAACCAACAGTAGTCTTAGCATCACTGTCCTCTGGTGAAAGAACAACACTATAATTAACTTGCTCTGCCGTAACTATGTAATCGCCTGCCATTGCAATATTTAAACACGCTTGCCCGTTGTTAACAAAACCATTTTGCTCAAAAAAATCTCGATCATCTAAAGATTCATCAGGGTTGGAATTATGTTGATAATTATTAATTTGACATCCAGCTAAAATCAATATTGATCGAGAAATCATCTGATTATTTTTTATTAGTGAAAAGGATCTTGGTGTTACACCATAATCCAGTATCTTATATGATCGAACACTCTCTTCTTTCTTCTCATCTATCTTACGAACAAATAATGCAGGCATCTCAGAAATACGCGTATAGAGATTATTAGTACTTATGTTAAGTATTGCTAAATCTAAGCTCACCAATTCGCCTATTTTGTAAGTCGTTTTACGAGAAGCAAGTTTGAAGCGAACCGCGTTTGAATATTCTACACCATATTGAGGTTTATTTGCCACATTTGAAATAGATTTCTGCGAGCTTGAAAGAAGTAATATTTTATCAAATGCAGGCACAGTATTCTTATTTATAATGACGAGAATAACTGTCACTAAACCGCACAGTAATACCTTTTTAATAGACATTCGGGTTCTCCTTACAGACTTATATTTTCAAGAATATCATTCTGAATTAGATAATGAGACGCTGTGTTGAGAGCTAATACTAACTTAATTACACAATGCAGATAATCTTTGTGCTTGCTCAGCCGAAAAATACTGACTTGGCCCACCACTAGCCATTAAACTATTGTCTTGCGGATGACCATCTGGCCCAAGATACGCACCAAACAAATAATGCCCGTCTTCGTGTGCAACAGCTTTACCCATTTCATTAATGAATTCTCCCCCAGAATATAACGCTCTTGCATTTTCTACTGAAATATAGCCCGTAAGCCGACCAAGCGTATTTCGACGAATAACTCTTAAACCGTTTCCAATTGGAAATACAATAGTTGGTACTGCTCCCAATGTCCCAGGTATTCCAAAATCTCCCCTAACAACTGCTGGCATAAGAATATTTGGCCTAATACTTATATCGAAGTCTCCTCTTCTCGTATTTGTTGCAGATTGCGGGTTATCAAATGTAATAAATTGTCCAGCATCCCTAAATATATCCCAAATTACGTTCTTAATGTCTTCTACCTCGCCTCCGCTAATCTGTGTACCCATTACATTTATATTAATGTTAAAGGTACAAGGATTACGTCCTAAATTCCACTTTGGAGGTGATGTTACCAGTCCCGGCAGTTTTTTAACATCTGGCAGTTTTACAGGGTCTTGCAAATCACTACCACCTGGTAATGTCACTGTGATGTCCCACCAATACTGATCCTCGCCTTTGGCATTTTTATCCCATTCCTCTCCTACTATTCGTACATGATTATCGCTCTTCATATAACTTGCTGAATAACCTAACCCGCCCACTGTAACCCCATTTTTAATCATTGAATCGGTCAAAGGGCCAGCCGCAGGAATTGACTCTATCTTGACTTGACCATTGCTGATTTGTTGTTGGACATAGCTACAGTCTTTGATTGCTCCATTTAATTCACACACCTTCGTTTGCCCTGGTTTCGGATTGCCTGACCCGCCTGGGTAAAACATGCCGGAGTTTGAAGTATAGTAGGAAGGGTCAGGATGCCCATAAACGCCTTGCTGATATTGGTTGATATACGTTGCATCTGCTGCTTTCCCGGTGACATTCATGGGGTCAACCCATTTGGTATCACTGTCAGTAGTATCAATCGTATTATGCGGGTCACGGCGGAAATATTTCACGCTGGGTGTGTTTTGAATGAGCTGTTGTTTGGCGACTAGCTGCCCTTTGGCATATACCGATGTTTCGAGCTTAGCGCCTGTATTATCTAATGCCGTAATCACATCTCCCAGCACACTTGACCAAAGGTAAAATCTGGTTATTTGTTCACTATCAATGAAATCGCGCACGATTTTGCCATTGCCATCATAAAAACGAGTTTGTGATGCCGCACCTTCGCGGGTCGAGCGACCAATGACATCATAATAAATCGTGGCGGTAGTCGTTGTCCCCTGTGTGGTGTTAAGTAAATTGCCTTGCACGTCATAATTGGCGGTAACCGTTTGCCCGCTCTCCGTTCCTGTCGCAATTTTATTATTGGTGTAGGTTGAGGTGCTGGTAAATGTGCTGCCTGTCGCCATCCACCAATACATCCCATTGCGATTACTGATATGGTCAAACGCATCAAAAGATAAATTCTGGTAATACTGTTGTGCGCCTGTTACGCCGTTGGCATTGGTATAACTCATGCGCCCTTTGGGATCATAATAGTTGAAACTTCGATCTAAAACATGATTTGTTGTATTGCTCACTGTGGCTAATTGACTGTCAGCATAATAGGTGTAATTTGCATCCAATCCCGCACCAAATTGATAGCGTGTCACACGCATTGCGCTATCGTAGCTCAGAGTAGTCGTCCCATTGAGAGCTTTTGTCCCGTCCCACGCCCGATAGGAAAGGCCAGTTACATAATTCGTCACACCGGCAAACGGCGTCGCGGAATTATCCGTGACGCCCGTTGTGCGTCCGGCTAAATCGTACGCATAACTAATACTCGCGCCAAACGGATCAGTGATTTTTTTCAATTGTCCCGTACTTTGATAATATTCATAGCTGAGCGCAAAATTGCCGGACAAGCCAGTAAAATTGCGTGTTTCAGATAATAACCGACTGAGCGTGTCATAACTGTACGTCATTGTTCCAACGCCGTCCGTCATCGTTAACCGATTGCCATTGGCATCATAACTGTAACTAACATTCGCCGTCGCCTCGACGCCGCTCGGTGCTGTGCCATAATTGATATTCGTCGTTTGCCCGCGTTTGTTGTAATACAATGTTGCGCTGGCTCCGCGTGCATCGGTCGAGGTTTGCAACGATCCATCCGCGTAATAGGTGTAAGCCGAATACAGCGTCGTGCCGGATTGTTGCGGTAACTGGCGCTGACTCACCTGTCCCAAACCGTTGTACGTCGTCGTCGTTTGCTGACGCGTAGCGGAATTGCAATTCCCCGCCGCACACGCCGAATAATCGGTTGTTGGGCCAGCCGCCTGAATCACATAGCTTTTGCGCTCTAATGGTTTTTGTACTGTCGCGGTGGTGGCATAAACCGTCACGCCATCCATCGCCAGCACTTCGGTTTTATTGACCTGCATGGTGTTGTCTAAAAACGCATCGCTGATCTGGCGCGTTTTGCGTCCGACTTCATCGGTGACGGTGACCGTCGCTTCGCCCGTGCAACCACAGCCGCCGTAATCATATTGCTTCGTTGAGCCATCCTGATTCGTGGTAATTTTGGGACGACCTTTCCAATCATAGCTTTGCTGTGACCAGATATAGCCGCCGCTGTCATCGCCTGTGGGAGCCCAAGACCCATTAATTTCCGTCGGATTTGACGATTGCACGACGCGCCCCATGGCATCAAACACGCTCCATTGCGCCCGCAATCCTCCTACACTGCCGGGATGCGAGGAAATGCCAGCCCGCGCTCGACCATAACCATCAAAAATTTTAGCACTGTAAAATTCGTTGCCCGCATCATCCGCTTTGGTATAGGTGTTAATCCAGTAGAAAGCAGTGTCATACGTGTAGCGCGTGTAGCCGTTGGAAAATTGATTGTCTACGCGCGTAACACGTCCGATGGCGTCATACGTCGTCATAATGCCTTTGGTGGGATCGGCGGCAATCATTTTCGGGTCTTGCGTGCGAGTGACTGCGCCAATGTCGTAACGATACCTCATCTTCGCCGTGTAACCATCGGGGTCTGTCACCGTCGTTGGATAAGCCAGCGTATTGCTCACGGTTGCGGTATCTGAGAAGTCATCTGTATAGCTAATCGTAGTGCTACGCCCCGTCAAATTATTATTGGGCAGCGATTGGAGAATCGGCGCGCCTGTCTGATTATAATTGGTGGTGGTAGTGATGGCTTTGGCACTGTTGGCTTCATCCGTCGCATCCCATTTCGTGACACTGGTCACGTTGCCGCGCCCGACCACAAAGGCGGAACTGAAATTTGTATTGTCGTGATTACTAATTGCACCAGATGCAGGCATTTGTTGCGTGACAGCACCGCTTTGATCGTATTGATAGGTGACTTTCCCTAATGTGGTGAAGCTCGTACCAGCCGCATTATTTGGTTGATAACTATAGCGTGTGTCGGGCAATCCCACGATCCAGCGATGCAAATTCGTGCTTGGGTAATAAGCATTGGTACGAATGTAAGAATTCGTTAAGAGGTAACTCGTATTGCTATAGCTGAGCATTGTGCCGCTGCCGTTTGTGCCTTTGAACGCATACACGGCGGTCGGCAAATTATAGCCCTGATCGTAATAGACTTCAGAATAACGCGAACTATTATTTTCGCCATCTGTGACGGTCGTATTGGCTACGCGCGGCCCCCAGTTTGTGCCGGAAGCGGCCTGTTCCCACGTCGTCAGAGTAGTTTTCTTCGGCGTACTCGTCCCGGGCGTTTGGCCTGACTCGTAGGCTTCCATTTTGTACGAAAGTCCATCTTTCCACGATTCGGCATTATTGGTCGCCTGCAAATAATATTCGCGCGTTGTGGTTCCGTCCGGCGTCGTAGCCTGCCCCCAGCCAAACCCATTGGCACTGCTGGGCGGCGTATAGCTAGTCGTCACGCCGCCATTCCAATCCGCTGCCCAATCAAAGCGCGAAGTGAAACGCGGGCAATCAGTTTGCTGGGCATTCGTGCCATCATTGGTGCTGGGCAAATTGTAGGTCGTGTAATTTAATAAGCGATAATCACAGCCAGTGTTGGAACCAGCACCGCACAAATTGTTGACGCTGGGCGTGGCATTTAGCGGCGCATAATGCGCAATCTTTTTGACTTGCCCATAAGACGTGTAATCAAAGGTGTAGAGCGATCCGTCCGCTAATAACGCATTTTTCAGCACAGGCAGGATGGTGCCATTTGCCACTTGGGAAGCGCTGGCAAAATTGGTGCGGATGGAAATGTCTTGATAACCAAAATGCGCGAGCGTCACAATCACATCAGCATTACTTGCATCTTTGCGCGTTTGTTTGATGTCCGTGATTTGATAATAAGCGTCATAATAGAAATTGATTTGCCGCCCTAAGGTGTCGGTCAGGGTTTGCAATGAACTTGTGCCCGGCACGTAAGTCGCCGTGATTTGATTGCCATTGCGATCCCGTATTTCAGTGCAGGCAAAATTCTGAAACCGCAACCTTGTACCGTTCGGAAAATATAAATACTGGTTGCCGCCTTCGACCAGTAAATGCAAAAGCGAGCCATCCACTGCTTCATAAATCTGGCTGGCGGTTGTGCCGCCGCGCCGGATTAATTCCACCGCATTACCGCCTGGCAAAATGAGTAAATAGGACGTCAGGCTTGTGCGCGAAGTGTGCGGGAGCGCGCGCAAAAATGGCAGCCCGACGCGAAACCCTGTGCCCGGATCGCCCAGCCATTCAGCGTAATCCGTCATCTTCATCGTGCCGTTTGTTAGCGTCTTCACCCAGATGTGTGAGTTATAGCTGAGCGACAAACCTAAATCGTGACCGCTTCGACCCGGCAAACCGACAATCGGCACACCCCAACTATAGTTGCCAGAGAATAAATCTGTCCCGCCCATCCGATTGCGACCTTGCGTCATTTCCGTCTGCCAATCGCCTAACGTCACGCCTGCCGCCTGCATCATCAATGGCATTGCAACAGATGACACATTTTTGCGAGCGAAAGCGCCAAACCCCAGCGGCAACTCAGTCACGTTCTGCAACCAATTGAAGGGGCTATTTGCGTCGGGAAGAAGTCGTGCCACTAAATTGTCGAGCAAGTGGCGTTGTGTGTTATTAACTGGCGGTGTTACTTGTCCGATATTACTGGACGGTTGGCCTTTTGCTTTCCACGCGTCCTGACAAATTTTATCGCCCGGACGACAACGCACGGATTCGGGCAAACGCTCTTTGGGCTTCGGGCCTTTTTTTAATTCCGGGTTGTCGCCTTTGCGCTTCATTTCGTCCACACTGGGCGCATCTTTTAAGGGGGGCTCAAACGTGCGCAACACAGCTTCCCCAGAACTCGTTTTCAGTTTTGGGTCTTTATCCTTACCATCTTGCGCTTGGGCAGAAAGAGCGCGAGCGTTGCCTGACAATGCGAGTAATGGCGCAGAGGCAAGCAACAGGCACAAAACATTAGTAATTACGGCACGAAATTTGCGGGGGGGGGTAGATGTTTTAAGCATGGCTCCAGACTCCTGTGAGATCAACACCAACAAGGCAAAGGTGGCTTGCTGCAATAAAATGACAATTTGCTATGGGCTAGACACAACAAATGCAATGGCAATGAAAAATGAACTTTGGGTGTCGTGGCAGAACGATCATCCCGTGAACACCAAATATAGTTATTAGCTGACAAGCGGGAAACTAATGGCGAATGCAACTTTTGTCAAGGCAGGAAATATTTTTTTTATTTATTCACAATGACTGACACTGCAAGGTAATGTGCCGCTTGACCGATCAAGTTGAGAACCGTATAATCCCGCTTCGTTTTCAGGAGAGTATAACTTTCTTTGACAGCACGTCGTGGGGACGTGGCGGAATTGGTAGACGCGCGGGTCTCAAAAACCCGTTACCTTACGGTAGTGTGGGTTCGATTCCCACCATCCCCACCATTCCTTTCTTAACTCAAAAATCAAGTTTAATTTTGCGCAAGCGGAGTGCGTTTCCAATTACGGAAACTGAGCTAAACGTCATGGCTGCGCTGGCAATCATGGGGCTGAGCAATAAACCGATAAAGGGAAATAATATTCCGGCGGCAATTGGCACGCCGAGCGCATTGTACAAAAACGCAAACATCAAATTTTGGCGAATATTTTTCATCGTAGCTTTACTCAATTGCAAAGCTCTCACAATCCCCTGCAAATCACCCTTGACCAGCGTGATGTCCGCGCTTTCAATCGCAATGTCAGTGCCTGTCCCCATCGCAATTCCAACATCAGCTTGCGCCAACGCCGGAGCGTCGTTGATGCCATCACCTGCCATCGCTACGAGCATTCCTTGTTGTTGCAATTTTTGCACTTCAGCGATTTTATCGGCAGGTAAGACGCCCGCGCGAAATTCGGTAATGCCTAACTCATGCGCAATCAGTGCAGCAGGCGCAAGCTGATCGCCCGTCAACATCACAACACGAATCCCCTGTTCACGAAGTTGCTGTACAGCATTTTTTGAAGTCGGCTTGATTGGATCACGAATCCCTAATATTCCCAATAACTGATGCTCATCGGCGAGAAAAACCAGTGTCGCCCCAGATGATTGCAATGATGCTATCAAGGCTGATTCATTTGGAACAAGCATTCCATCTTTCGTTATCAGACTCTGGTTGCCTAAAAAGTAGAGGTGATCATTTATTTTGGCCGTTACGCCTTTTCCTGTCTCAGCGTTGAAATCTTGAATTGGCAGTAATGCGAGGTTAGTTGCAGTGGCTTTTTTGGTAATGGCAGTTGCCAGAGGATGTTCGCTACTCTGCTCTAAACTTGCGGCGATTTGCAAAATCTGTTCTTCTGAAAATCCATTAAGTGGATGAATTGACACTACCTGTGGTTTCCCTTCTGTCAGGGTTCCAGTTTTGTCTAAAACAAGCGTGTTTACTTTGCCTAACGTTTCAAGCGCTTCGGCATTTTTGATTAAGATTCCAGCCAATGCCGCGCGCCCTGTGCCAACCATAATGCTCATCGGTGTCGCCAATCCTAAGGCGCAAGGACAAGCAATAATCAACACGGAAACAGCACAAACTAAGGCATAAACATAACGTGGTTCGGGGCCGAAGAAACTCCAAAGCACAAACGTTAAGAGAGACGATAAAACTACCAATGGGACAAAGTAAGCGGCAACGCTATCAGCAATGCGTTGAATTGGAGCACGGCTGCGTTGTGCTGCGCCGACTAAGCGCACAATCTGCGCCAGCATTGTGTCAGCGCCTACGCGTTCCGCCAGCATCACAAAACTGCCTGAGCCATTTATAGTGCCGCCAATAACTTTCTCTCCTTGCCATTTCAAAACTGGCGTTGGCTCGCCTGTAATCATTGCTTCGTCAACATGACTACTACCATCTGTTACCAAACCATCAACGGGGATTTTTTCGCCTGGTCGCACACGCAACATTGTGTGCGGCAGGATGTGTTCAATTGGTTCATCAACTTCGACGCCGTCAGCGTGAATCACGCGCGCAGTTTTTGGAGCAAGGCCAAGCAATTTTTTAATTGCGCTGCTGGTTTGATTGCGCGCACGCAATTCCAGTATTTGACCTAATAAAACAAGCGTTGTAATGACTGCCGCTGCTTCATAATAGACCGCCACGCTGCCACCGTGTCCGCGAAATGAAGGAGGAAAATATGAAGCAAAAAATGTAGCGATCAGACTGTAAATAAAGGCTGCGCCCGTTCCGATAGCAATTAACGTAAACATATTCGGGCTGCGAAATTTGATCGAAGCCCAGCCGCGCGCAAAGAAAGGCCAACCGCCCCAAACAACAACAGGCGTAGCAAGCGTACATTGAATCAAATTATAAACGAAAGGCGAAAGCACGTGCTGAATCGGTTGCCCGGGCAACATCTCAAACATGCCGAGCAAAAACACAGGAATCGTCAACACCAAGCAAAGCCAAAAGCGCCGCGTCATTGCATCAAGTTCAGAAGTATCTTCCAGCGCATCCGCGCTAAAAACTTTTGGTTCCAAAGCCATTCCGCATTTCGGACAAATGCCTGGCCCCAATTGCACAATTTCAGGGTCCATCGGACACGTGTATTCCAGTTCGGCTGCATTCGTGGGCAAAATTTTAGGCGCAGGATTGAGAATGCTTTCAGGATTGGTAGAGAATTTTTGCAAACAACCTGGGTTACAAAAATAGTAGGTTTTATTTTTGTATTCGTATTTTCCAGCGGCGATCAGCGGATTCACGGACATGCCGCAAACGGGATCAATATGATTTTCTGATTCACTATTATTTTGGGCAGGGACGAAAATAGGTAACGACGATTTTTTAGACAATGAAACCAGTGGCGCAGGCATTGTCATCATTGGTTGTGGTGGGCGGGAAAGAATTGATGTTGGATCAGCCTGAAATTTTTGCAGGCAATTCAAATGACAAAAATAATAGACGCGCCCCTCATATTCTGATTGTCCCGCAGCGCGTTGCGGATCAACTAACATGCCACAAACTGGGTCGCGTTGTTTGTCCATTATTCGGGCAGAATTATACCTTTATATTTGTACTTTGTCCCTTTATCTAAATTATTAAAGGGGATGAACGCTGTGCTGATGACCCATCTGCCCCGCACATTCATTTCGCTGATATAAAGCCCATTTTCGTCAATTTCTTCGACGAACGCGACATGACCTTTAGTGGCGCTGCTGCCACGCGTCCACACCATGACCGAGCCAGGCACGGCCTGTCGTGCATCAGTCGTTACTTTGCGTCCTTCGGCAGCAGCGTTGTCAAACCAAGCGCCCCCGTCACCGCTCCATGTCACAGGATTCCCTGTAAATTCTTTGAATTTTTTTGCCGCATGCCAAGTGCAATAGCCGCCGTAAAATTGATGTTCAGGTTTGTTAAGATACGACGGTTTGGCTCCAAACATATCAGCATTTACATTCGGGCCACGCGTTTCAGATTTCGCTACTTCAAGAATTTCATTCGATAAAATGCGCGGGCGAGCAGCATTCAAATCGCCATTCGCTTCAAAACGGTTTTCGGGTTTGCCAAGTGAAATGACTACGTCACGAAAGGCTGATGAAATGCGATTGCTGGCGTTGAAATGCGAATTATCGTCAACAAAGCCAATGGTGAAATGAGCAGGAACCTGCGACAAATAACGCGCGCAACATTTGTATTGACGCCCAAAGCCAAAGACTGTCGAATTGCCATTCAAATGCCAGAATTGATCGTACTGCGAATCATCTTCGTGATGCGCAAAAAACAAAACTCGATTTATTTTTTCGTCCCCAAAATAAATCCATTCGGGCCGGGGTAAATCGAATTGCCAATCCTGCCGCGCCATGATTTTGCGCCCTTCAGAATTAACCATGTACGCCGTTTCTAAATCTAGTTTTCCGGCGGGCGTGCCTTCGTACAAAAACCAATATGGCTTTTCAGCGCGCAACAATGTCATTCGCGCGAAGTCAGGGAAAATATCCCATTGCACAACATTTTTACGATCTTGTGTTTCGGACAAAATACTAATTTTGACAGGGCCGCGCGCGATGATTGTGCTGCGACTATTCGTAAAACCGGGATGCGCAAAATCGCCTAAATTTGGTACGCCGCGATAATCATTGGAATTTTTCCCATCGTGCTTGTAACTCACCCAATCATTCCCGTCACGATCAATAATGCTGGCAAATGCTGCGCCTTGTTTATGATAAAAATATGTGGCGTTATTGGCTTGAATTTTAATGCTGTCCTGACCTTCGTACTCGACTTTATCTTGTACGGTTATTTGGGAAGGAACCACGGCTGAACGAATCGTATTGTTAGTATCGAAATACAATTGAAAATAACGCGTAGCAGAAGACTTGCCGCGCATCAGCAATGTCAATTTTCCCTGCGCGCGGGTTTCCGCATCATAATCAGCCGCGCGATCAAATTGAAATGGAACCTTGAGATCAAGAATTTGTCCGGCGCGATCAATTTCAATTAAACGCACCGAACTGGAATTGAAATTTCCGCCTTCATCTAATTCGCTTAACAAACGCGTAAAATTCACATCAATTTCAATCGGTTTATCAATACGTTCGACGCCTGCGGGGTCAACTTTGATTTGCACACGATAATTTAGTCCTGTATTAAACCACCCGCTTTGGGCATAAAGGGGCAAGCTCGCCAATAAAAACAAACAAATAAAAATAATAAACTGACTGGTTCTGACAGTTCTCAGACTCGGATATAAAGGCATCACTTACTCCGTATCATCAATGCTGGCCCCGGCAATAAAATTTCAATTCCGTGCTGTTCTGGCTGCGGCTCAAGCTCAATCTGATTGACGCCACGCTTGAGCAATTTCGGATCAAACTTAATTTTTCGATAAATAATTTCCCGCTTCCCTTCACCAGTTATGGCAACACGCTGTCCATTAATTCTCAAATAATTTTCAGTTAAAGCGGCATCGCTATCACGAAAGACTATTTGCAATTCAGCTTGCTCAATCAAATTCGGATCGTCACCTACGTCAATGAAACATAATTTTTTTTGTGGCCCCTGGGCGGCAAATGGCGCTGGCAACTCGCGTGCCTGCGAAAAAGTAACATGAACGCCTTTCGGTTTTTGTGTGAATAAACCGCCAATTACTGGAGTCACAAACGTCAAATCCGGTTGATTTTTGAAATGAATCGTAGCGCGCACGCCCATCTCCTGCTGATCGGGCAACATCGCCGTGTTCCAGTCCACTGCAAATTGATCGGTAGTGCCGATGCCAATAATGGCTTCCGGCTGTTTGTTCTTTGTCATTCCGTGCCAGCCATAAGTTGAAGCATCGCCGTTCTCATCGTAGCCAAAATAAAAGCCCTGATATTCAACCGAAGAAACTAACGTTTCATCTGAACAAAATAATTTCAGGCGAATCGTTTCCGGTTTGTTTTTTACAGCCTCAGCTTTGATAAGAGCATTGAACCCCATCAATCCGCCCTTTTGCAAATCAGCATGATTACGACGCAATTGCACGCGCAGTGCGGCTTCGCTCACAATAAAATGTCCAAAACCATTCTTCCCGCGCTCACACGCGAACTGAATCGCATTAAAGCCATTTACCAAATCTGTCGGCTGTAAATAAATTGTCGAATATTGATGCGTAAAATTATTAGTGGCAGTTCCAACTTCGGGCAGCGGATAAGTAGAGCGACCATTGATTGTGAGCCGTTTATTCAACGTACCTGGTTCGGCTCCAAGAATTTCCAGATAAAGTTCAGCGCGCTCTATTTGCGAGAGAGTTTCATTAATCTCAATCAACATCATGCCATTTTCACGCGCCTCTGGCCGTTTGCCATATTGCGCATTCAAAACGGCGTCCGATGAGTTGACGTGCAATTTTGGAGCAAAGCCAGGATTGCCAAATTCTTTTCCGCGCTGATACCAATAGGTGCGCCAGAATTGGCCTTCGACTTGTTGTGCGAAAATGCAGTTTGAAACTGACAGCACTGCACCAAAAATAAGTAATTTGAGAACAAGAAAATGGGCAGGAATTGGAAATAGCGTTTTGGGATTTTTCATGCGGCAATCTGATCGGGGTTTTCGGTGAATATGAAGTGACAGTATGACTTGAAAAGCCTACTTTTTCAAAATCAAACCGGGTTGATTCTTCGCTTCAGGCCTCTTGTGCAATCATTGGTCAAACCATAGAATGTCCACGTTCAAAATTCGATTTTGTTCGAGCATTCTTTCGATCCAATATTATTTCCACAATTAGGCGATACCATGAAAACTTCGATTTTCCTGCTTCTCACACTTTTTTTAATGACCAACATGAGGATTACCGCTGACGATACAACTGAAAAAGGCTTTGTGTCATTGTTTGACGGCAAAGAATTGAAGGGCTGGCAATTGGTCAATAAACATGGCGCTGGCTATATCGTACAAGACGGAAAAATTGTTTGTCCGGCAGATGGCGGAGGGAATTTATATACCGAAAAAGAATACGCCAATTTTGCCTTTCGCTTTGAATTTAAAGTTGAACCAGGTGGCAACAACGGCGTAGGCATTCGCGCTCCATTGCAAGGCGATGCGGCTTATGCCGGCATGGAAATTCAAATCCTCGACGATCAGCACGAAAAATATAAAGGCAAAATCAAATCGGAACAGCATCACGGTTCTGTTTATGATGTGATCCCTGCGCGCACTGGATTTCTGAAACCTGCGGGTGAATGGAATACGGAAGAAATTTTTGCACAAGGAAATCGTATCCGTGTGACACTGAACAACGTAATTATTTTAGACGCGGATTTAAGCACTGTACGCGAACCTGAAGTTCACAAAAAACATCCTGGACTAAGGCGCAAAAGCGGGCACATCGGATTTTTAGGACATGGCTCACTCGTTGAGTTTCGCAACATTCGTATTAAAGAATTGAAAGCGACCAAATTAAAGCCGGAAATTATTAGTTCATTATGAAAAACCTTTTTTTAATCGCCTTGCTACTTTTTTGTACCAGCTCAGTTTTTGCCCAAACCACGCGCGGCACGGTCAAAGAAAGTCTGACAGTCAAAAGCCAGATTCTTGGCAAAGATGTAAAATACACGATTTATTTGCCGTTCGACTACGAAACGTCCCAGCGTTTTTATCCTGTGACGTATTTGCTGCACGGCTACTCTGATAACGATATGGGGTGGGTACAATTTGGTGAAGCAAATATGATTGCAGACGAAGCAATTGCTAAGCGCGAAATTCCACCGATGATTATCGTGATGCCGGATGGCGGAGTTAGTTGGTACATGAATAATTTTGATGGCTCGGTAAAATATGAAGACTTTTTCTTCAAAGAATTTATTCCGACTATCGAAAAAGCCTATCGCATCCGCCCTGAAAAACGTTATCGCGCCGTTTCCGGGCTTTCGATGGGCGGGCATGGCGCGTTGATTTATGCGCTCAGACACACGGATATGTTTTCATCATGCGCTGCTTTCAGTTCCGGTGTTTTCACCGATGATGAAATGATCGCGCAACCGGATGAAACGTGGAAAAATATTTTCGCAATTCTTTATGGCGCAAATTTAAAAGGCAAAGATCGCCTCACTGAACTTTTCAAATCCTACTCAGCAATTCACATCGTCAACAATTCCAAGCCTGATCAATTCAAAGGGTTGCGATTATATATGGATTGTGGCGATGATGATTTTTTGTACAAAGGAAATGCGATGTTGCATATTGCGCTGCGCGACAAAAAAATCCCGCATGAATTTCGCGTCCGCGACGGTGGACATACCTGGACATATTGGCGCACGGGCTTAAAAGATGCACTGCAATTTATCGGCGCAAGCTTTCATCAAATGTAGTTCTACGGAGTAAAATCATGAATTCTGACAACGCAAATTCTTCTCGACGTGACTTTATCAAAAACTCAACGCTCACAGCCCTGACAATGGCTACGGCAGGTATTAGCGCAAAATCTTACGCACGAATTCCTGGCGCGAATGATCGCATCAGAATCGGCGGCATTGGCCCCGGAGATCGCGGGTCAGGACGCCTTGCCACCGCGCAAAAACTTGGGGCCGATATTGTCGCGCTTGCCGATGTCAACAAAGGTATGCTGGATTTGGCGCAAAAGAAATTGACTGCGCCTGTAGATAAAACTTACGTTGATTATCACGACTTACTCGCGCGCAAAGACATTGATGCTGTGATTATCGCTACACCAGATCATTTGCATCACGATTGCCTGTTGGACGCCGTACGTGCAGGCAAAGACGCTTACATTGAGAAACCGCTGGCGCGCACAATTGAAGAAGGCGAAGACATGGTAGCGAAAGTCAAAGCCTCAAAACAAATTGTGCAAGTCGGCAACCAACGCCGCAGCGGCGAGCATTTTAAAATTGCGCGCGACATCGTGGCGGGCGGTGGAATTGGCGAAATTCGCTTTGTGAGAATTTGGGATTTTCGCTATCGCCCGGTTGATACGTATATCAAGCGCTCTAAAGATCAAACCTTATTCGCACCTGAATTAATTGATTGGCCGAAATTTTTAGGCAAAGCTCCGAAACGCCCATACGATGCAAAACGCGCTTCGGCTTGGCGCTGGTATTGGGACTATGCGGGCGGCTTGATGACAGATATTGGCCCGCATTGGCTTGATGTAGCGATGTGGATCACTGGTTGCGAAGGCCCGCGCAGCGCTGTTGCCAACGGCGGCAAATACCAAAATCTGGATTGGGAAACGCCGGATAATGTCCACGCTGTTTTCGATTGCGGAACGTTTGCCATCACATTTATGGTGCAATTTATGAACGGGCAGGAATACGATGGCGCAGCTTTTTACGGACTCGAAGGCAGCATCGTACAAGAAAATAATCGCGGCATGATGGTGCGCTACGATAAACAACGCAAAGAAATTGAAAGCTGGAAAGTCACAGACGAAAGCACTGCGCACATGCAAAATTTCATGGATTGCCTACGCTCTCGTAAGCAGCCCAATTCGCCCGTTGAACTGGCAAACCGCGTGCTGGTAGGCGCACACCTAGCGAACGAATCCTATCGTACAGGCCGCCGCGTCAATTGGGACCCGGTGCAATGGAAACGTGCTTAGTGATTTTTGGGCCATCAATTAACAATTTCGGTTGTGCAGGATTTGAGTGACATCAGGTAATTTCCCCAATTCCACTTGCCATCTATCCGTCTGCCTGCTTAACATGTGGCTCTCATGATTTGGCATCCCCAGTTTCCACGAAGACACGCTGTTAACGGCTGCCACTACTTATACTTTTCCTTTTGCCCAAAGCACTAGGGATGCTTATTAAAATCAGGTTTACACCCATGATGAAAATTTCCAATTGGCGTAATTTGGTGACTGATGATCTCGGCGTAGATTTAGGCACTTCGCGTACACGTGTATTCGCACGCGGACGAGGCATTGTCGTAAACGAACCGTCTTTGCTGGCTTACGACAAACCAAGCCGCGAAGTGGTTGCAGTCGGAATGGAAGCACTAGAATTAGAAGGTCGCGCTTCTGATGACACACAAATTGTGAGCCCATTGCACGATGGCGTTGTCGCGGATTCATTCATGGCTGGAAAATTGTTAGAAAGCTATATTCGTAAAGCCCGCGACGGACGTTCGCACTTCTCCCGTCGTGTTCTATTAGCCGTCCAATCCGACGCGTCTGACATCGAACATTATGCTTTGCAATATGCTGCGCGCGAGGCGGGCGTGAATAATATTCAATTTGTGAATAAAGGCTTGGCGGTCACACTCGGCTCGGGTTTTGATCCTGAAGACCAACGCGCTACGCTCGTAATTGACGTGGGAGCAGGCACAACGACTGTCGCCGCAGTGATTCACAATCATGTTATTTTCTCGCGCACTATTCGTGTCGGTGGCAACGACCTCGATTTGGCAATTGCCAACATGATCAAATATAACCACAACGTTTTGGTGGGGCCACGCACTGCTGAACGCGTTAAAATCGAACTGGGCTGTGCGATCCAACTTGAGCAGGAACAAACCACCAACGTCAAAGGTCGCAGCACCATTTCCGGCAGCCCAGAAATGGCTGTCGTGAATAGCATTGAAATATACGAAGCAATTGAACCAACGATTGCGCGCATCATTAAATCAATTGAAGATTCGCTTGAGTCTCTCCCGCCTGAAGCTTCCGGCGATATTTATGATCGCGGCTTCACACTCGCTGGTGGTGGAGCGTTGCTTTCGGGGTTTGATGAACGACTCTCGAAAGAAACAGAACTTTCGGTGCAGTTAGCTGAAAGTCCGGCGCGCGCGGTTGTACGCGGGCTGGGTGTTTTATTTGAAAATCCTGCACTTTTAAAACGTGCGGCGATTAAATAACAGCTACAGAATGCGGGCAGAAAATTCGCTGCCCCAATATTTGGAGTTTTCACTTTTTTCACCCAATGTTGAATGTTAAAATGACATCGTTTGATTTAGACAATAATTTTTTCAATTTTGTGAGGTGCGGCTTTCCCTATTTTTCGAGGCGCAGTTAATCCATTCAGAAATGACTTTTGCTTGCGTCAATTTTCGGCGCAAGCAAACCTGTCTCGCGCATACCCGCCCTCTCAACTTCCCTTCCTCTCTTTTCAACTAACAACTTGGCAATCATCAACTAAGTCAGCTACGCGTTTACAATCGCAAAAACATCGTAGGTTTTTGTTTAATTACCTCACTTACGCGGAAAGGATTAAATATGAATGGTCGGGTTTTGGTTCTAAATTCAACTTACGAACCAATCAACGTTTGTACTGTACGAAGGGCAATAATTTTAGTCTTAAAAGGCGTGGCGCGAACAGAAGAGCGAACCATTTTTGAATTACGCTCGTCCCGCATGAAATATCCGACACCGTCTGTAATTCGGTTGCTGGACTATGTTCATATCCCATTTGAGCGCAAAAGCCTGTCGCGCAAAAATATTCTTTTGCGCGATCACAACACTTGTCAGTATTGCGCCAAAATTGGCGCGCCGTCAGAGCTAACACTTGATCATGTTTTCCCTCGTTCGCGCGGCGGTCATTCAAACTGGGACAATTTAGTCGCCTGTTGCAAACGCTGCAATAATCGCAAAGGCAATTTGACGCCCGAAGAAGCAAATATGAGACTCATCAAACGCCCGCAAGCCTTCAGCCTGCACGTCAATCGCCAAATCATGCGCTATTTAGGCCGCAGCGACGAGGCGTGGCGTAAATATTTATTCTACTAATTTCAAGCAATGATTTTTGGAGCAGTAATGAGAGTAAAAGTCGGACTGGTGATTTCCCTGTGCATAACTTTTGTCAGTTTTCTCATTTTACCTTGGCCGCAAAAAGCTCAAACCGAACACCCCCCAGAACACGAAATCAATCAACGTTATAGCCAACGCCCAGGCAAAGATTGGACAACGGAAAAAACCGCTTACGAATCAATTGCGCGGCATGATTTCTATCAACAAGAACTAAAATCCCAAGGTATCGAAACCGATGGACGGGAGGCCACTGTCACAGATACCAACGATATTGCCGTAGTCGAAGACGATGGAACAGTAATCATTCCGGCCTCGCCGTTCGATTTAAGTACCAAATCCATTCTGTTTACTCCCAGCGCAAACGGATATTCAATTACAAGTTCGACCGGATCGTTCGATTCCAATTTAGGCACAAAATTGGACTTGACCCAAGCGCCCGCCATGAATCCAAAGCTGGCGACAACGCCTGGAATTGACCCCGGCGATGATGCCTATATCCAACAGGATTTGGGCTTTAACTTTTCGTTTTATGGTACAAATTATTCCAACGTAGCAATTTCCAGCAATGGATTTCTTTCGTTTCGACCAGCCGGAATGGACAGCGCGACATTTGATCTGAATGCTGTAGATTCAGGCGAATCCATTGCGTTCCTGCAATCAGCACTGCCACGCATCGCAGCTTATTGGCACGACCTCGACGCTTCCACTGGAAGCACGCAAGGCACAACCGGAATTTATATTCGCAAAGAAGCCTCACGCGTGCTGATTACCTGGAATAATATTCGAGATTTCCCTAACGATCCTGCGCGCGATACGGGCGTCCATAGATTTCAGGTTGCATTGTTTCAAGACGGACGCATTCAAATCTATTACGACACCGCGCAATTGACTTCAACTGCGCTGGTTGGAATTTCGGCTGGCCCAAATTCTGCCGCCACAACACCAGTAGATTTTTCCGTTACGAATGGTGTGCAATTATCAACTCCTGTTGCTCAGATATTTTCGCAATCGCAAGGCTTGGACGAAGTGAGTGCAATAAAATCATTTTATGCAGCCCATTCCGGTGCGAATGATTTTGATTTCGTTTATGTTTTTCTGGATACAACAGTGGATTTAGGAAACGCCTTTGCCTATTACTCACCGTTTCGCGTGGATATGAATGGTACGGGGCAAGATATAATTGATCCTGATAAAAATGGCATCATTTTGCCCACGAAATTCAAGGGCTTTCTGCAAATGAATAATCTCAATTTGGAATATCCGACATTTCCGACAACGAGATTTTTAGGGGCGAATTCTGCGCTTTCTATTTTCGGACAGGAACAAGGGCATTATTGGTTGTCCTATGTATCGTTGCCCCCGGCGCTTGGCACTACGATGTTAGGTCGAGCTGATTCACATTGGAGTTTTTTCCTCAATATTGAATCCACCAATAGCCATCCGGCAGCACGGCGTTCTTCTTCGATGGAAGGCAATGTCTGGCGCGACAATAATAACGGGACGTTTTCCAGTGTAAATTTAATTGATGGCTATTCACGTTTAGATCAATATTTAATGGGGTTGCGGCCTTCCTCACAAGTATCTGAGTTATTCGTAATAACCAACCCAACTAATACACGCAACACGCGCTCATCAGGCCCGTCACCAGGCGCGGTTGTCACCGGATTAAAACAAACTATCACCATTGATCAAATTGTTGCGAGCAACGGATTGCGCACGCCTGATCCAGCCACGGCACAAAAGAAATTTCGCGGGGCCGTAATTTTACTTGAGCCCAAAGGTCAGCAAGCGTCAGCCGCATCGCTTAATAAAATCACGCGCTATCGCCTTGCCTGGGAAAGTTATTTCGCGCAATCCACCGATTTTATCGCTTCGATTAACACAGGCTTAGCCGAGCCACCCGTTTCACGCGTCATCGCCGTAGCCAATGGAGCCAACTATTCTAATGTCGTAGCGCCCGGCGCAATTTGTTCATTATTCGGGCAAGGACTAACGAATGGTCAAGCATTACTGGCTACGCCAAACCAACCGTTGCCAACCAATTTAGCAGGAGTTGAAGTCAGAGTTGATGGCGTTTCGGCATCGCTATTTTATGCAGGGCCGTTTCAAGTAAATTTCCAAATTCCGCGCGCGACACAAGCGACCACGCAGTTGTCCACAACGGTGCAATCCGCAACAGCATTTATCGAAGTCTATCGTGACGGACAATTAATTCGCGCGGGCGCGGCCCAAATCGCACCAAATGTGCCGGGAGTATTTTCGCTTTCGCAAGATGGTGTTGGCGCGGCGGCAGCGCTCGACGCAATTACCTTTCAGCCAGCGCCATTCAATGCAAAGCAGGCGAACGGTCAGCCGAATTTTATTTCGCTTTATACAACGGGCTTAGGAGCAGACGTAACGGACGTTGACGGCGATGTTAGCGCTTCGGTACAAGTAACATTGAATGGTAATCCGGCAACGGTGCAATATGCTGGACGTGCGCCCGGATATTTCGGCTTGAATCAAGTCAATTTTCAATTGCCAGCCAACATCACAGCAGGAACCTATAGCGTCGCCATGACGCGCAACGGAATTCAAAGTAATGCGACAACAATTTCTATCAAGTAAAGAATTGACAAGCGAAAATTCGCGGAGTTAAATCGCACTATCAAACAGGTAAAAATATGTCGCAACAAGATTCATCCAACGCAAAATATTTAGGCATTGATCTCAGCTCTCGTCACATTCGTTCTGGTGTCGTTGATGCGGCGGGAAAAATCGTCGGCTTCCGGCGGGAATTGTTAGAACACGCGCCTAACACGACGACAGAAGGGCGCGTATTAGCCAACAAAATTATTACCACCATTCAGCAAGCGCTTGAAGAACAAAAGCATGAAATTGCTGGCATTGGCATTGGCTTCCCTGGTCTTGTGAGTTTTCACGAGCAGCGCGTGATGCGGATGCCGAACGCGCCGAGCTTAGCTGAAATCAATTTGTATCAGGAAATTCAGGAAAAATTTCAAATCCCGCTTGTGTTTGAAAACAACACGAACGCTGCCACGTTGGCCGAAATGAAATTTGGCGCGGCGCAAGGTGTTAGCGATTGGCTATACGTTCGTATCGGGTTCGGGGTTGGCGCTGGCCTGGTATTGGACGGGAAATTGCGGCGCGGCAAATCGGGCTATGCAGGAGAAATCGGACACATCAATATTGATCCTGAAGGAAACGAATGCGCTTGTGGCAGCCGTGGCTGTTTAGAAACTGTCGCGTCAGCCCCAAACATTGTGCGTCGCACACGCGAACGGCTTTTGCGCGATTCGACATCGTCTTTGGCGCAATTTGAGCGCCGCGACGAAGATTTCACTTATGACGATATTGTCAAAGCAGCAACTGACGGAGACGATTTAGCAATTCTGATGATGCAACGCACAGGTCATATTATTGGTCTCGCTATTGCAGACATGATAAACGTGCTGAATTTATCTATGGTAGTCATCGCCGGTAATACTGCAGCCCGACCATTTCTCGTCAAAGCTATCGCCGAAGAAGCGCGTACCCGTTCGTTCACTGAGGCGTTTGCGGATTGTGAAATTGTCCAGGGCAAATTAGCTTCTGAAGCTGGCGTGATTGGCGCTGCGATTTTGGCGCAAGAACAAACAAAAAAGTAAGTGCTTAACCTCACTTAAGCAGTGTGATTGCTGTTACCCTCGCACTTCAGCAAACGTTGGAAACCCGTGCTGCGCTCGTCCAATCGGGCCATCATGTTTGGCAGTGGATTTATACAACTCAAATCTTCCATCACCAGCAACATGCGCTACACGCTTGCGAAGCGCTTGCATTTCTTCAGGAGTCATTGGGGCAAAATTGCGTACGATGCCAAGATTTTGCTGCAAGTCTTCCATTGTTAACATGCCGCTTATTAATGTTGCGATTGGCAAACTTAGGACGTAACGAATCGCTTCTTCTGCTGTGACAATCCCTGCTTTTACAATTGCGCCGCTGCCATTCAAACTTTTCATGCCAAGTGCGGCAATTCCTTGTTTTGCTAATTCAGGTAATACGCACGCCTCAAAGCTCCGATACGTTCCATCCAAACAATTCAAGGGAAGCTGGCAAGTATCGAATGGATATTTGTAACCCAACATTTTCAAATGAACTTCAGGGCTTTTATGGCCGGTAAAACCGAGGTAACGAACTTTTCCATCTTTTTTCGCTTGCTCCATCGCAGCGATCACGCCATCTGCAGCAAAATGCCATTCAGGATCGTTGTCATAAACGACTTCGTGAATTTGCCAGAGGTCGAGATGATCGGTTTGCAAACGTCGCAGCGAATCTTCTAATTGCCGCATCGCTTCGTGTTTGTCGCGTCCGTGCGAGCAAACTTTGGTCATCAAAAATACTTTATCGCGGCGATCATGAATCGCTTTGCCCATCAATTCTTCGCTGCGCCCGTCATGATATTCCCAGGCGTTATCCATAAAAGTGATGCCGTTATCAATGGTCGCGTGCACTAAATTAAGCGCTTCGGCTTCGTCTTTGATCGTGCCTAAATGATAGCCACCAAATCCCATCGCAGAAATTGTTTCGCCGGTGTTGCCAAGCGGGCGATGAGAAATATCAGAGTGTTGAATTGTCGAATGCAAGCAGTGATCTCCCAAGTTTTGAGTCCCGCCTTCAGGCGGCGTTCTAACGAAAACTCAGCCGCCTGAAGGCGGGACTCATAATATTTTTATTTATTTCGTCTCAGATGATTTTCCGAACCACGAATCCCAATACATTTTCGCGCCCATTTTTATTAGCTTCCACGTTTTGTCCCATTGAATATCTGTGCCTTCGCCGTAGATGATTTTTTTGACGAGTTGATCGCGCAGATACTTGCCTTCGCGTTTGAGCATGAATTCTTTGGCGTAAGGTTTCGCTACGTCAAAGAAGCTGAAATTTGGATCCATCACAATGCCAATGCCTTCCAGTGTCATCATCGCGCGGATGATATAAGTAAAATTCGCTGGCAATTGAAACGGATATTGGTACATCACGTCGGCTAATTCGTAGGTCAATTCTTTAAAGCGAATTTCACCTAATTTCAAATTCAAATAGTTGCCGAACAACATTTCGACGACTTTGCGAATTTCATCCAGGTCAACTGTTGGCGCGAGGAAGTTCAGGTTGATTAAATCCTGCGTCAGCCCATGCACATCTTTTTCGACAATGTGGAAAAACGCATCAATCATCTTGGTCTGCAAATCCATCGAAATTCTGCCGACCATCCCGAAATCAAAAAATGCCAGACGCCCGTCATACATTACGCGAATATTGCCCGGATGCGGATCGGCGTGAAAAAATCCGTCTTCGAGTAATTGCTTGAGATACGTTTTGGAAATTAATTTGACTACATCAGGCGGATTAATGCCGCGTTCACGCAATTCGTCAAGCTCTAATACTTTCGTGCCGTTGATAAATTCCATCGTCAACACACGCGATGACGAGTGTGACCAATAAATCGCGGGGACGTAAACATTACTCCATTTGCGAAAATTGGCGCGAAACGTTTCAGCGTTGTGCGCTTCCTGCAAATAATCCAACTCAGCAAAAGTTGTCGTAGCGAATTCGTGAATCGTTCCTTCCCAATCCATCCCGCGCGTCAGCTTTGGATAGCGATTCATAAAATTTGCAATTTGTCTGAGCACCGCCAAATCAAAATTAATTTTGTCGGCTAAATTCGGACGCTGCACTTTAATGGCGACTTCTTGCCCCGAATGCAAGTGACCACGATAGACCTGCCCAAGCGATGCTGCGGCAATAGGGTCTTCCTCAATCTCGGCAAATAATTCACCCAGCGAACGCCCCATTTCTCGTTCAATAATCGCCATCGCTTCTTCGTTAGGAAAGCGCGGCACATTGTCTTGCAGCTTGCTCAATTCTTTGATGTAGGCAAGCGGCAACAAATCTGCGCGCGTGGCAACAGCCTGTCCGATTTTGATGAATGTGGGGCCGAGCTTTAGCAATTGGCGATGCAACCATTCGCCTTGCCATTGCAAATGTTTTTCCTGCGATTCGTCTTTTTTGCCGATGAACCAGCCGCGATGATAGGCATAGACAAAAATGTGGTAGAGCGCGAACGTCCAAATGATATGTCCGGCGCGAATCCAACCGCGAATGCCGTGACCTTGAATTTCTAAGTTTGGGTTGTAACGGGCAGGCGGTTCTGCCGATTGCGGTTGCAATGGCTGCGGCATTTCGACGGGAACCAAATCAATAATTTCATTTTTGCTAGTGGGCGGTAATTTTCCGACTTCGTACTTTGCTACTGCCATATTTTCATCGTCCCTTTCCATAATGCGTGAAAACCCAAGGTACTATTTGTCGCCCAATAATACGCCTCAAACGATAGTAAAGTTGCGATGCATTGCGCCCGTACGAAAATACCGCGCGGTGCGTTCGGTATCGTGCCTGATTTGCGCTTTCAATTCGTCCAGTCCAGCGAATTTCTGCTCGCCACGCAGGCGATGCAAAAACCGTATGCGCAACGTTTTGCCGTATAAGTCATTATCAAAGTCCAACAAATGCGACTCGACCTTAGATTCAAGGTCGTGCCCTACGGTTGGACGCTTCCCAATATTTGTCACGGAGCGGTACCAAACGCCATCAATCATTGTCAAAGTAACGTAAACGCCGTCCGCCGGCAAAATGCGGTTTTGCACCTCGATATTTGCGGTCGGAAACGATAGCGTGCGGCCAAGTTTACGGCCTTCAACAACCAGGCCTTCGACACCGTACGGACGCCCCAACATTTTGCGCGCCGCGTTCACTTCGCCATTTTGCAACAAACCACGAATTAACGTAGAGCTTATGCGTTGATGTCGAATACGAATTTCCGGCACTTCAGCAGCAAGAAAACCAAGCCGTTCTGCTTCTTTTCGCAATAATTCAATATTGCCGCGTCGCTCTTTACCAAAGGAAAATCCTTTGCCCAAATGTACTTCGCGCGCGCCCAATGCACGAAACATGAAGCGCTCAATAAATTCTTCCGCCGACAGCGCAGCCAATTCGCGCGTGAATTTCATGACAACAACTTGTTGCAAGCCGAGCAATTTCAGCCCTTCCATTTTTTGCGAATATGTTTGTAGCAACGGCGGCGTGGATTCGGGATTTAAGACCTGACGTGGATGTGGATCAAACGTAATGAGCGTTGGCGTAGCACCAATCAACAAAGCACGTTCGACAATTGTTCTAACGATAGCCTGATGCCCTAGGTGTAATCCATCAAATACACCAATCGTAACGATAGTTGGTCGTTTGATTGTTGCTGCATTGGTGTCGTGAAAAATTTCCATGTGTGTTGCGGAAACGAGTCGCTAATGATTTACACTTCAATTTCCAGCCCGTCGTAAGCTAAGGCAACGCCGTCAGGCAAATGTTTACTAATATCTGAATGCTTGATGTCGTGCCCGATATGAGTCAAAAAAGCCAGTCGTGGACGCACGCGTTCGATGTACGCCAGCGATTGTTCTAAATGCAAATGTGTGGGGTGCGGCTTCAAGCGCAGCGCATCAAGAATCAACACATCCAAGCCTTCCAATGCAATTAAAGATTCTTCCGCAATCGCATTGCAATCCGTCACAAAAGCAAAACTTTTCCTGCCATCAGTGAATCGAAAGGCGCTCACTTCACCTTTCCCGTGAATCACCGGAATTGCTGTCACACGCAAATCGTACAAAGCAAATTCCGTAAAATTTGTAATGGTATTGGGAGTTATTTGCGGCAGGCCGCCGCCTACATGCTTGGCTTCAAAAATATAAAAGAATACGCGACGCAATTGTTGCCAGGTGATTTCGCTGGCATAAACAGGCATCGCACCGTGTTTGAAATTGATCGGGCGAATATCATCCAGCCCAAAGACGTGATCGGCGTGGCAATGCGTAATCAACAACGCATCAAAGTTAGTGAGGTTGGCGCGCAAGGCCTGTTGACGAAAATCGGCAGAAATATCAATGACAAAGCGCTTGTCGTTTTGTTCGAGCAAAACGCCTGTGCGTAAACGTTGATCGCGCGGATCGCCAGAAGTGCAAGTTGCGCACTCACACCCAATCATTGGCACGCCGACCGAAGTTCCCGTTCCGAGTAAAGTAATTTTCATTGCTGAACGCCAAAGCGCGCAAATTATCCGCGCAAAGAAACAAATTGCATTTTGAGATCAGCCATTAAATTCTCGAAAAACGCTTCCTCGGAGCGCGTCAAATTCCCTTTCGTTTTTTCGCGCAATAAAATTAATAACCCGATTCCCTCTTGCGCCGCTTCTAAATCAACTTCAGGTTTGCCAGTCGCTGGATGTTCCATCAGTCCCAAATGAATGAACGTAGTTGAAGACGCCAGGCTATATAAAAATTGAATAAACTCCGTCATTTCCTGTTCTGCTTCATCAGCGATATTTTCAGCCTCCGCAAACGCGCTTGGTTCAGGGGCAAGCTGCGCCGCTGAATTTGCAGCGTAGATTTCTTCTGGGCGGACGGCTGGCGCTGGTTGCGCCGTTTGTGAAATTACGGGAGTGGTTTTCTCTTCGGGAGCATCATCGCGGGGCGACCCATCAGGGTTAAATAACCGACGATCACTAACTTTAAATCCCTTATCTTGCTCTTCTGACATAATTAATTTCAGCTCCTAATTTTGTGTATATCGTATTGCGAAGCGGGATTCTAGCATAAGACAAGCCTCATGGCATCTTGCGTAAACGAGTGTAAGGTTGAAACGGCGAGCATAAATTGATGATTAAAATTAAGGTAGCAAAAATCCGAAAAGTACTGGCATGATTGTACGGCTCGGCGCATTTTTGCTTGGTGGATCAAGACCGGAACGATTGTAAGCAATCTGCTATCCTACAACAGGAGGCTCGCCCGTTATTCGCACACTTACTTATTGCAGCGTCTTCCAGTAAAAGGTGGAGCGGGTTGTTTACCCGCTCATTTAACGCTTAGAAAACGAGGGCGGGTCAACAACCCGCTCCACATCGCTGCTGCAAAATTTAAAGATAAGAAAACTTACTTTACGATGTACTGATAGCGATTTTCACGTGCGTGCGACCCATGTGGTGCGCCTGCGCCCTCGCAGGCAGCCGCTTCTTGGCAGCGAGCCACTTCCAGCCGACGTCAGCCCTTTGGTACGTTTGGCCTGCGAGGGCGCAGGCGCACTTAACAATCTATGCCGCAATCGCCTCCGTCAACGGGCGCGGCGTAGCGTACATATTCAACAGGATGTCTTCCCGCGCAATTCCCGCCTCTAACAAATCATGGGCGATGCCATATTCAATGCCGTCATATTCAATCAGGACTTTGCCATCGTCTCGCAACCGCAGATGAATGATGACATCATCTGCCCGCCCAACCTGGTCATAACCTACATCCATCATTAAATAGTTGTCATTGGTGGGATCACAAATCGCCAGCGATTCCAATTGCCGATCTCCTGGTTTCATGGCCGCATGCAATTCAACGACTTGTCGGAGCAACTGCCGATAGAGTGCTAGTTTGGTGGATTGATCCATTGCACAATCTCCTCTTTTTCAGGATCAAAGATCAACAAGAGAATTTGCTGATCTGTAATAATTGTTTGTACCATCTCGTCGCCAAATTCTTCTGCATAGACGCTGAGAGGAACGGCGAGATACAGTTTGCGCTCAGATTTCAGATGCCGCAACAAAGAGCGATAGTTTTGATATTGCCCGATAGCGCGATGTAAATCATTTACCAGCGAAGCGCCACCTAAAACCTTGATTTCGACGGCTACCTTCTGCGCCTCGCGCGGTAACTCCATCATTTTTTCTGCTGCAAGGTCAACCAAAAGACGTCGCCCGCCCACCGAAATAATGAACGGATCATGCGTGATATTCCAGCCGTCTTTTTCCAGCGCATGTTTGACTGTTATATGATGCGCGTAATATTGGGGTATAGTTTTTTCCTCGGCACTTACGTCATCATTGTAAACCTAATCGTTTTGATCTCCAGAAAAACTAGGCGGAATGCTGCCTAAGAATAGCCCATAATATTTATACAATCAGATTCCTGTTACACAAAGACGCTTAGACTGAACAAGGAACAGATAAGAATATATGATATTTATGATAGTTGATTTACTTGCTTAAATCGCGCCACGATCAGGCATTCGCGCTTGACTTCATTTAAGGCACGCACGAACCATACGATCCCGCTCAACCCAAAGGCAAATTGCAGCCCCCAGCGCGCTAAATAACAAAGTGTGAATAAATTTTGGTAGGGAGAATTGGTGAGGTTTTCTAAAATATTCGACGCACCAGGCACCACACTCACCGAGATTACCAACAAGATAAAAATCAAAAACCAGATACGCGGGTAAATCGTCCCGCGCGGCGTGACACTCTGCTTATCGCCTGTCAGCAAACCTAATATTGACGCATGTTGTCGCAATCTTAGTTCCCGCTGTAAGGTGAGGATGAATTGATAAGGCCAGAGCAGAAAAATTAAGCCGGAAGGCAAAATCCAAATGATGCCCTTTAAATATGCACCTTGTGCAGTATAAGTTTTGAAACTGGCTGCTGTAATCGAATGCGCAGGTAAAAATTGACAGAGCAGGATGAATAACAAAGCGGCTGAAATAATCAAGGCCAACACGCCAATTAGCAAACTGCCCGCGCGCTCGCGTAACATAAATTGCCAGACGCCCCATAACGCCAGCGCCGTTGTCCCCCACATCCATAACCAAACGGGCAAGGCCAATCCAATTGCCATCTTGCCATACAGATCAAACCGATAGGCAATTTCTAAAAACAAGAGCGCCATAAATGCCAAGCCATAAAGTGCCCCGCCCCACAACACCAGTTGCCAATGTCCGCCCCAAACCCGCGACCATAAACCAGACATGCCAAAAGTCCCTGCAATTTGCTCAGCATCCACCCCTGCCAATAAACTTTGGTCAGACTCAATCACAGTGACTGCCGCGCGTAACCGTGCCGCTTCACTTAGACAGACCTGACATACTTGCAAATGAGACTCAACTGCCTGTTTTTGCACGTCACTCGCACGCCCAAAACAATAAGCCGTTAACATCTGCTGGACGGGCGGATCAAGACAAATTGTAGGTTCAGAAGAAAGCACTCGGACAACTCTGGTTAGCTTAGCCCCAAGCCGCATGCCAACGGAGAATCAACGATATACGTTTTAGTAAACGCGTAGACGTCGTTTCGACTGGCTTGTTATTACTTGGTTGTAATCGTTCCGGCTCTGGAAAATCCTGCTTGAGCATTTGACGAAAGAGGTTTTCAGCCTTGTAAAGTTTTTTGGCAACCTGCCCTGAAGTCAAAGCCAAAGCGCGACTGATTTCGGCGATGGTATAACCGCCTGTTCGATTGAGAATCAAAATAATACGTAACGAATCGGGCAAACGCTGTAGGATTTCGCGCACGGTCATAACCACGCCATAATCAATTTTTATCGCAGGTAATAACGCGACCAATTCCCGTTCTTCCAGTTCAAATCCCGATGCCGTTAACGTCCCTAGTTGCACAGGGGCGCTCGGTTGCTTCCGCCAGTAATCAATGACTTTGCCGTAAACAATTTTGCGCAGCCACGTTTTCAGCGAACTGTCACCACGAAAATTCCCGCGCCGCAATTGCTCAAACGCCGCCAGCATCACCTGTTGCATTACATCTTCTGTTTCAAATGAAGGGATTCCGTGTCGTTTAATTTCCTGTTCTATCCATAGTCGGTACTCGGCGTAAAATTTTTCCTCCGCCGAAATATTTCCCGCCCGAATCAATGACACGACCATGCTTTCGTTATCTGTAGGCTGGCTGTTTCCGTCCATAATAAAAACTTTTTTTCGACTGCGCGGAAAAAAAACGAACCGCACAACGACTATGTAAAAGTAAGATTAATGAATACTGAGGCAAACAACTCTTGTGCCTGCCAATGGCAAGGACACTCTAACACAAGATATGCTTAGTCGAATACTGTATCCTGCACGAAATTTTAAAAATTTTTAGTGGACGATTCAGCCAGCAAGCGATAGAAAAAGCACCGTCAGCATTTTCAGTATTTACTGACAAAATAATATTTGACTCACTGGCTTAGTACAGTACCGCAAGCGATAGCAAGCGGAGTTGCCACGCGACCCGCTCGCTACTGCTCATCGTACTTACCAACGGCAAATCAGCCCCGTCAAACCATTTCCAGCACGATCCTTACGGCGTTCTTCGCCCGCACCTGCATGCTACGGCTGGAAAAAATCAGGAGCCCTTAACTGTGAAACGAACAACCTTCGCAATCAGCCTCGCCTTAACAACACTTGTCATCTATTCGCCTGCCAACTATGCGCAAAAACCTAAGCCCCCTGAACGCAGTGCCAACGTAGCGCCGACGGTGACAACAAGTGCAGGCAAAGAAAAACTCACCAACGCTTCCATCATAGAACTCGCGCAACTGGGTTTGGGTGATGCCATCATCATAGAAAAGATTCGCCAATCCGAGTGCAGTTTTGATACGAGCATTACTGGACTCAAACAACTCAAAGCCGCTAAAATCAGCGATGCCGTAATCACTGTAATAATGAATCCAAGTGCAAAAGCCGCTCTGCCTGCGGCTGCGTTGCCGCCTTCACCCGCACCAGCTAAGCCTACTTACGCTACACCGCCAGCGCCCGCTTCCGGTGTAATAGATAGCGAAGGCCATGCAGTTCCCTTGCCACCTGACAAAGGCGCTTATTTATGGGACGGCAAAACGCTAAAATTATTGACACAAAGCCAAGTCCCTTCAATGGGTGCGAATGTTGGACGCGCCGCCCTTTCCGCTGTAGTTCCCTTCGTTAAAAATAAACTCGAATTACAACTGATCGGCACAAACGCCCAGGCAAGTTTTGCCCATTCGCAGCCCATCATTTTAGTTTCCGGCTTAGGTGACGTCATTCCCGGCGTCCCGTCCTATCGGCTGCTGTATGTGAAGCAAGGCGGCATGCGCAAAGATCGGCGAATCTTAGGCACATATGACATTGGCGGCTTCGGCAGCATCGCCATGGTCGAAAACGAACTCCCCTGCGAAATCAAAAAAGTAACTGAAGGCATTTACGCGATTAAACCCACGAAGCCATTACCGGATGGCGAATATGGCTTAGTGCCAATCACGCGATTAGCAGACGTACAAGCAAATTCCAAATCCATCGCCGCACCGCCTGTGTGGGATTTTGGGATTTACGCAGAAGGAAAATCAACCATAAACAAATAGCGTTCTCAACGCATTGGGGGAATACATTATGAAATTACGTAGTTATTTTTTATCACTAAGCTTATTGCTTATAATTTCAGCTTCAGCCAGCAATCAAAGCCAGGCGCAGCCTTTGACATCAATCGCAAAAGCTTCTGCTTCCCCGCCAACATTGCCAAAACAGGACGCACAGACGGCAACAGCAGTGATTAAAAATCCCACACAACCGCTTGCTCTCAGCCCTACCCCCAGACCTGCTGCCGCGCCCACTACGGCTGCGAATAACGCCAGTGCTATGGCTGAAACTGCTGTTAGGAATCCAGGGGTGCAATTTGGCAATGAGAGTGGATGGGAAATTTATTTGGCTGGCGGCGGTTCATTCTGGTCACATCAAGATTCCGCCCTTAGTGTGAATGACATTTTGACGCTGACGCCTAATCAACCGCTCCCGCAAGATAAACTGGCAATTCGCCAATCTTTCGCCTCTGGTGGACGGTTAGTGGCGGGGCTGGTCAAAAATATTAATGACCATTCCGCGCTGGAATTTGCTTATGCTTACGGTGCTAATAATTTCAAAGTTACCGCGCTGGAAAACGGATCAAACGTGGGCATTTCTGAAATCCAAAAAGGGATGACCAGAAGCCTGGGGATGCGTTCACATATAGCCAGCCTGAATTATCGTTACAGTTTGGTGAATAACGATCATGCCCGCTTTTATCTAACCGGCGGAGTTAACCTGACCGTCTTTACGCCGAATAATGGCAACCTCAACAAATTGTTTGGACAAATCCCTGGCTTTGACGCGAATGATTTCAAACAAAAACCCGGCTTCCGCTCCGTAGCTGCCCCCGGCATCAACGTGGGAGCAGGCTTAATCGTCAAGATGAACGACACAGTAGGCTTGCGCTTTGACGTCCGCGATTACATGACCTTCACTAAACGTGTCAAAGGCTCAGCCGAACTTAAAACGGGTGAAAAACTGGAAGTCAGTTTATTCGGCAACACACTTCATAATTTAGTGCCGACGTTTGGCATAGTATTTACGCCAAAGTAATTGAAGACCACCGATACAGGAAGTTAAGTTTCAATGGTTGCTACAAAAATGTGGAGCGGGTTCTTTACCCGCGTTGATCTGCTAATACATTAACTGGCGGGTAAAGAACCCGCTCCACATTTTTATTAACGTAGTATTTCAAACAGGAGGCAAGTATGGATCAGGCAATGAATTTTATCTGGAGCGCCGCGTTATACGTGAATCTGGCAATTTGGTCAGTGATTGGCTTTCTTTGCTGGATACCGTTACTGTTTCGCTCAACAGCGGCGTTATCAGCAGCAATCATGGTGTCAACCTTAACCCAAGCTGACACCAGTCATTTGCGAACCAGCTATGAAAATGCCGTAAACTTTTACTCGCGCGGCTTTCAGACCATCTTCAATATTCTCGGCCCACAAACACGACACCTACAACAAAGCGCTGGTAATGCACCCAGAACAGCTATTCAATGGGATCGCGTCTTAGTCGAATTTTTATGGTCATCTTTATTTTGGGCAACGTTTTTATTTGGCGTGTGGAGATTATTTTCCTGAGTTCGCGCAGAAATATTGATTCAATAAGTTCAACCTAAAACAGCAAAGGAATGTTATGCAAACAACCACTGAGAACGAAATCAAGGTACTTGACCACTATGAAACTGAGTTAGATGAAATGTTAAAGTATCTAAGTGATGCGGACACCGCAGCAGCCCAAAGAATAATGCCTGACTTCAATCGCAAAGTTGAGCTATTCACCAAGCAAGTATTTTCGTTTAAGCAACAATTTCCTGAAGTAGACGAAGGTAGGCTGCATGAATCCCTCATGTACTTATATCAAGCTTGTGCGAAAATATTCTCATCTGGATTTGCACATAAAACCGCCAGTAAATCAGACAGTCTTGTTGTTGGAATAGCTGCTAGAGCAATTGCAAATCACCAAGATAAAAACAATGCAACTCAAGCACTTGAGTTGTTGGATAAGGCAATAAATATTTTGGACAATCCGCAAGCTCGCCTTTTTAAGGCCAATATTTATAATAGCCTGAAACAACAGCCGGACGCACTTCGAGAGCTAAATCATGTGATAGCACATTTCAGCCAAAGCGATTTTTATATTCAAGCTCGAACAATGAAAGATGAAATTGAGAATCCAAAAAGCTCAGGTTTCTGTTTTATTGCAACCGCTGCTTATGGTTCACCTTTGGCTCCCGAAGTAATTTATCTAAGAACCTTTCGTGATGAAGTTTTGTTACAATCTCCCCTCGGCAAAGCCTTTGTCAAAACCTATTACTTCATTTCGCCACCACTTGCATCATTGATTGATTCAGTAAAATCATTGCAATGGCTTACGCGAAAAGCATTCCTGAAACCCTTGCTGCGGGTGCTTAGACACCTTTATGACTTGGATGGTAAGAACAATAGCTAAGAAAGGATCAATATGTTCACGATCAAATTAGTTGACCAAAATAGCGGCAAGCCCGCTACAGGAAAACGCGTATCTATTGGGTTCCCCGGCATTTTTGATGGCGGAGTCTCTAAAAGCCAATATTCCGATGGCAGTGGCGAAACACATTGGGATTATGACCCATGCGAGGGGACGGTCTATGTAGATGGGCAAGATGAATATACAGGCCGTCTCGCAGGCCGAGTACTCATTTATCTATAAAGGAGAACTGACATGAAAAGCTTATTTCTTTTGGTAACAATCTCGCTTTTGATTTCGCAAGTTACACAAGCGCAAACGTTCAATAGTGGTTCAACGGGTGCTGATGGCGCACTGGATTTATCTGCTGGAGATCGCGTGGTGCAGTTACCAGAAAGCGGGATATTAAACTATACAACAGTTAATGTCCCAACAGGCAAAACGCTTAAATTCGCAAAGAATTTCAGGAATACATCTGTTATTTTGCTAGCTCAGGGTACTGTAAAAATTGATGGAACGATTGATCTATCTGCGTCAGGCCAAGAATCAGGGCCAGGAGGATTTAATGGCGGCCCCGTTGGTGCAAACGGGTTAGGCCCGGGTGGTGGAACCGCAGGATCAAGAGATGGAAAATGGATAGGAAGTCTTTCTTTAGTCCCTAATATCGGCGGATCAGGTTCTTATGGGCCAGGATGTGGATATGTGGGTTATCCGCCAGGTGTTGGTGGTGGCGGCGGCGGCGCAATTACCATCGCATCCTCAAATACTGTCACTATTTCCACTGGAGCCATCACTGCTAATGGGGTACGTGACTCTGGATGCACTTCAAATTCATATGGAGCAGCAGGAGCAATTAGAATTATAGCTGATGAAATTACTGTTAATGGCAATCTTTCAGCAAGCGTTGTTCGCCTTGAGGCTTCCTCTGGCAAGCTCTTTTATAATGGCTCTGGTACATCGCCTGTACTCTCCTTAATTAACCAGAAGATTGTGCCGAGTAATGAAACTCCAAGTTTACGAATAGTATCCATAGGCGGTTTTACTGTACCTAACAGCACTGCATCAAAAGTTGGGGCTGTAGATTTGCTCTTACCACGACAGATGCCTGATCCTATTCCGGTCATTGTACAGGGGAGCAATATTCCTGTCGGAACTCAAGTAAAGATTAATGTCAGTAGTTTAGATACAGCATTAACCGGAACATTGGCGGGGTCATCGCAATCCTCATCAACAACAATAAATGTCTCGGGCTTAGATAAAGGCGGGGCAGTTTCATACCTCTATGCTTATGTTGTCTTCACGCTACCGCAATCTGCGCAGAACTTCAACTTAAAAGGGAAAGACCAAATTGCTCAAGTTAGAGTCGAGACCGCTCCCGGAGCCAAACCTAAATACATTTTCCTCCGCTATGACGGAACAGAAATAGAGCGACAAAAAGTACCTGCGGCTATTCTGGAACAGTTCGGCGAGGTGGCTCGGTGAGTTCGTGAAACGAACAACACACAAAATTTCTGTACTTCCGGGAACTATATGAAAAGGTATCTTCACAGGACATTCAGTACTTTTTGTAGAATCGGGCTGACAATCGGATGTTTGTTTCTCATTCCGACATTTGCACAACAAACCAACAACGGCTTTGCGGGTGCTGGAGTAAGCATTGCGTTCCAAAACGGTGGCCCGGAAGTAGCCGGACAAGGCGTCAGCATTGCCTTTCAAAATGCCAGTAACGATGTGATTGGACAAGGTGTTTCCATTGCTTTTGCTGAGAACATCAATGCAGATGTTGCAGTTACCATTGCTGCGAGCGCTAACCCTGTATCAATCAAAGGTAGTTTGGCTTATACGATTACTGTCACAAACAACGGCCCCTCCCAAGAGGCTGGTTTTACAGTCACAGACAACTTACCTGACGGTGTTACTTTTGGCTCTGTTTCAAGCTCGCAAGGAACCTGCACTGGAACCAGAAAAATTAGTTGTACATTAGGCAGTATTCTCCAAAATGCAAAAGCTACTGTTACGCTTGTGGTTTTTCCCGTGAAATCAGGAGAAGTCACAAATACCGCTAATGTGACAACGAACGGAATTGACCCTAACCCCACTAATAATATGGCAGCAATTACTACTACAATCCTCCCGGATTTGGCACCTTTAGGTAAAGGTGAGTTATACGGAGCTATAAATAAATCCTGGCCCACAATTGTATTGACACACGGATTATCATCCAAAAGTGACAAACCACGTGTGCCTGATAGTTTATGGATTGGTAATAATCCTGACGAGAATGCAAGAGGTGCAAGTACTCTGCTATCGGGAAAGCTCAAAGAACTAAATCGCGATGTGAATGTGCTTCAGTTTGTTTGGGATGAAGCGTTTCAAGTGGATGGCACTGTGCCTGTTAGGAGTGAATACATAGCGGCTCGAAATGGAGCGCAAAATGCAGGAAGATTACTGGCTAATTTGTTGCTTGAGAAATTAGGAAATGACTATAACAAAGAAATTCATTTTATTGGTCACTCACTTGGGACTGTAGTCTCCACATACGCGGCAGGTGATTTTTTAGGTAAGGCTTTAAGAGTTACAAAAGCGCAGTTTACAGCGCTAGACCGTCCTCATTATGTTCATAGAATACCTGGAACAACATCTCTTACTGACCCAGATAAATTTGATCGAGACTATGGGTTCAATTCGGACTTTTTTGCTGAGACTTTAAAGTACTATCTGGCAAGCCGCTCTACCTTAAAGCTATCAATTGATAATTATTTCACGTATACACGACCAGAAGGCGTAGGGGCTCCCGCTAATCCTGCCGAAGGAATATTATTTTATAATCACCCTGAATTGGTCGCGCCAGATGATGTAGGCGGAAAGTTTTTTGATAACGAAAATACTGCTGGGTATAATAATGCTCACAGTGGCGTACAACAATGGTATCGGTTAACTATTAAACCTGAACTTTATAAGGACATCTTTGGAAATCCGATTTGCAATGAGGCTAAATTCAATAAGCCAACGCTTTGGGATAAGTCGCTCAATCCTTGCCAAATTGGCTGGTATTGGTCAGTTAACGGCCCCAATCCTGCTGCATTTCCCGGTATCAGTAACGTTGTTAGCCCGATTAAATCAATGGATAAAACACTAGCGGTTTCTGGCTACAATAATATTCAAGGCTGCCAAACACAAGAGAGTTCGTTTTCCTGTCAAAAATCCACAACTGCAATTGCTGCACTTAACAACAAAGCTTCAGCCAATGCCAGTAGCACAACGCCATCGGCGAATGCTTTTGCGACGATCAATGTTGACTTGCCTGTCGGTACGAATTACCTGACGTTTGAGTACAAATTCTCAAATATTGGCGATGGTGATTACGCGGCTGTGTTGATTGACGATAATGCAATCTGGTCATTGGCGGGAGCAAATTTTACGGGAAGTGATTTCGTAAATTCGGGGCCGATTCCAATTGGCGGTTACAAGGATGCGATTACTCTCACGATGGCATTATATGGCACAGGTGCAACGAACACCAAAGTTGAATTCCGCAACTTTGCAGGCATTGCCGTCAACAGTCCGCCTGTATTTGAGCAATTAGGCAACTATACCGTTACTACAGGCAACCTGCTGACAGTTGATGCAGTTGCCAAAGACGAGAACGGCGATTCAATTACGTTTAGTATTAGTGGCGCTCCCGCTGGAGCTACTATTGATCCCACTACTGGAAAATTTAGCTGGACGCCAAGCACCTCACAGTTCGGGCTATTTTCCTTCAAGGTTCGGGCGACAGACAGCAGTGTGGATCAGCTTTTCTCAGAGCAGACAGTAACCATGCTGGTTTTGGATACAGCGGGTTATGAAGCTGATGTTACGCCACGACCTAGCGGGAACAAGAATGGAACCGTGACAATCGCGGACTGGGTACAGTTAGGACGTTTTGCTGCGGGAATTGATACACCCGAAATTGGCAGCGAATTTCAACGTGCCGATTGCGCTCCGAAAGCTACATTTGGCGATGGCAAAATTTCTATTGCTGATTGGGTGCAAGCGGGTAGATATGCGGCTGGACTTGATTCGGTTGCAACTGTTGCCGGAGCATTTGCCCCATCTGATAGTATTTTCGCGGCAAATTCTTTGGATACAAAACCGGAAGCTGTTCGCACGATTCGTGCAAATAACGCGACATTCCTACGCGGACAAATCGGCAACGTACAAATCGCATTTGATACGCAGGGCAATGAAAATGCGGTTTCGTTTAGTATGAATTATGATCCGCGCATGATGAGCTTTTTGGATGCGACAGTTGGCAACGGTGCGAATGGCGCTGCATTGCAGGTGAATACATCACAAGTTGCAAACGGGCGCATCGGTTTTGCGCTCGCGTTGCCTGTGGGGCAACAATTTCCGACAGGAACGCGCGATTTGCTTAATCTGCGTTTCATTCCAGTTGGCGGCGATGGTGATGTCAGCACAAACATCAGCTTCTCAGATCAGTTACTCACGCGCGAAATTGTAGATACATTTGCGACACCGCTGGGACAAACGAGTTTTGTTGGCGGCACTATAAACATTAGCGGAAAAGCAGTCGCTACGGTATCGGCGGCGAATTATGTGGGCGGCGAGCAAGCAGCAGAATCTATTGTCTCCGCTTTCGGTTCGCAATTAGCGGCGTTTGCACAAGCTGCGCCAAGTTTACCGTTGCCGATTTCACTGGGCGGTTCGCAAGTCATTGTCAAAGACGGCAAAGGCGTAGAGCGATTTGCGCCGCTGTTTTACGCTTCGCCTGCGCAACTAAATTTTCAAATCCCGGCGGGCACTGCTGAGGGCGTAGCGACGTTGACTATTTTCAGTGGTACAGGAATCACGTCAACAGGAATAATAACCATTGGCAAAGTCGCTCCGGCCTTATTCTCGGCGGATTCTTCTGGAACTGGTTTTGCGGCGGGGAGCGCGCTGATGGTTCGCGCCGACGGATCAAGAACAGATAAGGGGTTGGCAAGTTACGATACAGCTACAAGTAAATTTATTGTGCAGCCAATAGATTTGGGCGGTTCCGGCGATCAGGTATATTTGACGCTGTACGGCACGGGCTTCAAAAATCGTAGCGATCTTGCCAACGTCAAAGTGAAAATTGGCGGCATTGATACGCCAATTGAATATGCCGGAGCGCAGGGATTTTTCGCCGGTCTTGATCAAATCAACGTGCGCGTACCGCAAAGTTTAGCAGGGCGTGGGATGGTTAACGTTGAGCTAATCGTTGAGGGGAAAATAGGGAATGCTGTTGCTGTAATGATTAAATAGTTTAAGAAGATGTTTGGAAATTCGCGCTTGCTGCTTTGTCATCGAAGATGACGAACAATATAGCCCAGCGAGCATCGCTGGGAACAGCGGCGAAAATATATCAAGTCGCTGAAGGCGACCAACAACCCTGCGCCGAGATGTGTTGCTCGCCTTCAGCGAGCCAATCTCATCCACCTTACTGACCCAGCGATGCTCGCTGGGCTATATTGTTCGTCGCCGTTGGCGACAAGCACTGAATGTCCAGACCCCCTCAAATATCTGAAACAGTACGCGAGCGTGAGCGAGTGCGCACTGGCAAGTAGGCGAGTGTAAGCAAATGTATCTTTAGCGTGAGGACACTCGCTCACGCTCGCGTACTGTTTCAAACATCCAATCCCACTGAACGCATCAATTCCAGCGCATTGCTTTTTTGGACTACGCCTTCGCGCAAGATGTAATCGAAGGTCATTTTGCCGTTCTCAAGATGGTCCTCAAAATGGACATTTTTTGCTCTCGGTTGTAACTCATTAACAATATTTGTGAGTGCTAAATCGTGCGTTGTTACTAACCCAAATGCACCACGTTCGACTAAGCCGCGCAGCACGGCTTCTGATCCAATGCGGCGGTCGTGCGAATTTGTTCCGTGCAAAATTTCATCAATGATAAAGAGAACTGGCAATGATTCTTTAGTAAGCTCCATCAAGTTTCGCAACCTTGTAATCTCCGCATAAAACAACGAAGCACCAGCCCGTAAATTATCCTGAATCCGAATTGATGCGCCGAGTTGCAAAGGTGAAATTCGCAAACTTTTCGCTCGCACCGGAGCGCCTGCTAATGCGAGGACTGCATTCATACCAATTGTCCTAAGCAGCGTTGATTTGCCAGACATGTTGGAACCGCTCACGACCAGTAATTGTAATGAGCCGCTGATTTCCAAATCGGTTTTGACGACGCGATTTTCCGGGATTAACGGATGTCCGAGCGCTGTTGCCGCAAATATTTTTTGGCCTGCTTTGATTTCTGGGAACACATCATCTGGATGTTCGTACGCATATCCGCTGAGCGCGGTGAGCGCTTCGATTTCGCCGACGGCGGCAATCCATTTTGCAATATAAATGCCTGATCGCGCGCGCCACGCTTCGACGGCTAAGGCGAATTGCGAAACAAAAAAGAAGGGCGCAGAAATGGGGCGAAACAGTTGATTCATGCGGGCTTCGAGCCAGTTTACGAATTTGCCTAATTGCGCAATTTGCTGTGAAGGTGCGAGTCCGCCTGTTTCCAACGAAGCGCGCAATTGCTGCAATTTTTCTGATGAAAATTGTTCTCGTTCGAGGCGCTCCAGTACTTGCGAAAGTAATTGCAAATCGCGCGCAGCAGAATCAACCTGGCGCAAAATTTCGTTGATGCACGGGCGCAACCAAAGCCCGACAACTGCATTCACAAGCAAAATGCAATACAACGGAATCGCGCCGCGCCCGCTGAATAAAATTGCTAAGCCAAGCACTGTGAGCAGGCAAAAAAATGCAGTAACAAGACGATAAAATGTTAACTGCTTCAGTGGCTGATTTTGCCCCCAGACAATCAGCGCTTCGGGGTGGATTCCGATTTGCAAATCTTCGCCGAGCAACGAAAGGTCTTCGCGCAATGCCAAATTCGGAGCCAGTTCTGCGACAGATTTTTGGCGCGCAAGAATTTCTGAGGCAGTGGCAGGCGCTTTAAGCCACGCAGCTAAAATTGCTACGCCAGCGCGTGTGCGCGCGGTGCAGATCAATTCAAACAGCGAGCCTTTGCCAAAAATATCAAGGTCTTGATCGTACAAATGATCGGCGTCACGAAAGGCTTCCCCCGCTTCGCCAACGCCTTCCCAATTCCCTTCCAACCGCGCCAATCCGCGTTCATAAAATTTCACTGCCCGCTCAAATCGTTTGCGCCGGAGAAAAGTTTTTTGGTGAATGCCAAGCAAGATTAAGGAAAGTATGCCGACCGGAATTTCCCACCATAATAGCTGCGACGTTTCCCGAAAAAATGCGGCGAAGAAAATAACCAACCCGATAGCCAGCACTGCAATTCTTGCCCAGCCAATTTTTCGATACTGTGCGAACGCGGCGGCGGCCTGTGCTTTGCGCTCAGTGAGACGAGTTGAATATGCGATGGTTGGTGTAGTTTGAGGATTATTCACGAGTTTGGATTTTCGGCAGTGGAAGCAACGGGCTCAGGCTGCAAACGTTTAATTCTGACTCTATCAATGCGGCGTTGGTCAATGCGCTCTACGATGAAATTGCTGCCGTTAAATTCGACGTAATCACCTTCGCTTAACAAACGCCCTTCGCGCGCGATTAGAAATCCTGCCAGCGTGTTGTAATCGTCGGATTCAGGCAACTGTAAATCGAATTTGCGATTGGCATCGCGTACGGTTATTCCACCGTCGAGAACAAAAGTTCCATCGCCGCGTTCGCGTGATTTTTCGGTCACGATTTCGTCATGCTCGTCTTGAATTTCGCCGACAAGTTCTTCGAGCAAATCTTCCAGGGTAAGGATTCCTTCGACCCCGCCGTGTTCGTCTACGACAATTGCCAGATGCACACGTCCGCGTTGCATCATCTGCAAAATATCCACGAGGCGCGCGGAATCAGGAATAAATACGGGCGGCAGGATGGTGGAGGCGAGATTGAATTCTTGCGGCGCGAAGACTGATTTCATCACGTCTTTGTGATGCAAAATCCCAATCACTTCATCAAAATTTTCCCGATACACAGGCAGGCGCGAATAACCGGAAGTTTGAAATTCATAAACGACTTCTTCAAACGTCATGCTTGCCTCGACGGCGGCAAGTTGTGTGCGCGGAATTAATATTTCGCGCACGGTCAGATCGGTAAAATCTAAGACGTTATGAATCAGCGTTTTTTCTTCGGTTTCTAAATTGCCTGATTGATGGCTGACGTTGATAAGGTGCAAAAGCTCTTCGCCTGTATAAACAGCTTGATGACCTAATTGCGATTTTTGTCCGAGCAGTCGCAAAATCGTGAGACCAGATTGATTGATGATCCAGATGAACGGCTTGAAGGTTTGATAGAACAATTCCATCATTCGCGCAACGGCTAAGCCAATGCGATCAGCGTATTCAATCGCCAACGCTTTCGGAACATATTCGCCGATGACGAGATGAAAATACGTCACAACAGCAAGCGCGATAATTGAAGCGGTAGTATGCGCAGCAACGACAGCAATATTGGCAGGTAAAATTTGCAACAACAATGGCTCAGCAAAATGTGCAATTGTCTCTTCACCGAGCCAACCCAACGCCAAACTCGCAATCGTAATGCCGAATTGCGTAGCCGAAATCATTGCGTCCAAATGATCCAGACAGCGTAATAAAGCCAGCGCGCTTTTCTTGCCGTTTGCAGCGAGTACTTCAATTTGCGCGCGCCGCACGCTGACCATTGCAAATTCGACGGCGACAAAAAAACCATTCGCCAGAACCAGCAAGACCACAATTAACAGCTTTACCAACGTCTCCATAATTTAAGGCGCGGATTATAATACAGATCAATTCGGACTACACTTAACAATCGCAGGTCTGCAAATGATAATCTGAATTTCAGCCATCAAAGCTCTCACTTGCGCAGTAATCAACCGCCGCCTGTTCAGCCCAATAATTATCGCTGCCATTTGAGCGTGGATGCCAAAATCCGACGTGGCCGCCGAATTTATGCGCTAGCAATTGCACATACGGATTACGCGAAATTTCCTGAAATGGAGTGAAAGGAATAAAGGGATCATCCTGCGCCTGAATAATTAAAGCAGGCACGCGGATATGTGCAAGATAAGGTTTGGAGCTGGATTGTGCATAATAATCCCGCCCATCACGAAAGCCAAAATGTGGCGCGGTGACTACGTCATCAAAATCCCACAACTTCTGCACGCGCGACAATTTTTGCCAATCAACAAGGTTAGGGAAATATTTTTCCTTGATCCGAATCCGCTCTTTTAAGCCCCGCAAAAAGCGCCGATCATAGATAAAATTGCGTGTTTCCCTGAGCGCAATTGAGCAAATTTCTAAATCAATGGGCGGGCTGATCGCGCAAATTCCTTTGAGTTGCGCGGGAGCTTTTGCGCCAACTTCCCCGGCGTATTTAAGCGATTGATTTGCGCCCATCGAGAACCCAACCAAAAATATTGCGGGTAAACGATCTTCCTCAATCAGGATTTGCAATAATGCTTTGATGTCTGCGGTCAGCCCCGAATGGTAAAGCGTCGGTGTCAAATGTTCTGTGCCGCCACAATTTCTGACATTCATGCGAATCACATTGAATCCGGCGCGCCAGGCTTTTTCGGCTGTGCCCATCATGTAATGGCGATTCGCGTCGCCTTCTAATCCGTGTATCTGCAAAATTGTTTTGCACTGCAAACGATTGGGCTGCCAGTGGCAATATCCAATGACCGTCGTATCCGGCGCAGTCTTAAATTCTCTTTTTTCACCAACTGACAAAGCGGGAAACGAGCGTTGATAAAGTGCTGCAAAAATTGTCATCGAATGCCCATTACGCAATAAAACAGGGGCATTAAAGGGAGCAGGTTTGAAATTATGCGATGCCTGGTCGGGGCTAATTTTCTGATGTTTCATGCTAAATAGTAGTTATGCAATTTTGCTTATTAATACTGGCAAATTATTAGCGAGATACCGGAAAACCAAGTAAAACTTGGCGAATTGACCGTTTTTGTGTATGATGTCGCCGTTTTGCACATAATTAAGAAATTAGATTTTCAAATTTATTTACAAACAACGATATTTTCAGCTTTGATATTACTATCAATTTTGGCTCTTTTGGCGCTGATTTAAATCCACAGAAACAATCATCGCCATGCTCTTTTTGCTCACTAAAAGGTGATCTGTGAAGACCAACTGAAACCCCGATAAGCGATGCGGCCTCAGCAAAGCTTACACACTACCGCAGACAAATAGCGATTCACAGTTCATTTTCCACCTTAAGTCGTGCCCCCGCAATTAACCACGATTTTTTACTTTTCTGAAAATTTATTAAAATTACTGTGTCAAGGCACGTTTACTAGTCGCCTCAGTTGTGTTTTGTTTACACAGTCTCACTATCGTACGAGGGAAATCCTATGACTAATCAGAGAATGGTTGCAAATACCGGCAACGATACAATCATTCGCTGGATCAAAATCTGCCTGACCGCAGCCGTATTCAGCCTCTTACTCACCTTTTTCTCAACCGCAATTTTTGCTCAGGCGGGCGGGTATGAAGGCGACGTAACCCCGCGTCCAAATGGCAAAAATGGTGCAATTGCTTCCGCCGATTATGAACAAATCGGACGGTTCGCCACAAATGTTGATGCGCCTACTCAAGGCAGCGAATTTCAACGTGCCGATTGTGCGCCACGTAATACGCTCGGCGATGGCAAAATTGGGATAGCCGATTTAGTCCAGGGAATGCGTTACGCCGCAGGCTTAGACGCACTCACAGCCGTCGGTGGCCCGGCAACCGCGATTGAATCCCAAGTCACGAATAACGCGCAAACAGAAATGGCGCGCGAAGTGAAGATTGGGACGCCAACTTTTGGCGCGGGAACCATCACAATCCCGGTTGAGTTAGTAGCGATTGGTAACGAAAATGCACTTGGATTCACCATCTCTTACGACACATCAAAATTAAGCAATCCGGCTCCGGTCTTAGGGGCAGATGCCACCAGTGCATTGCTATTGCCGAATGCAAACGCATTAGGAAGTGGACGTCTTGGCATTGGCATTGCACTTCCGGCAGGACAGGTATTCGCCGCCGGAACAAAACAAGTCTTACGAATTACTTTTTCAGTTTCTGCGGCTGGCTTTGGCACCATAACACCCATTGGGTTTGCCAGTTCGCCTGTGCAATTGGAAATTTCTGATGCGCTAGGCAATTTGCTGGATCAAAGAATTTTCACCGGATCACAAATTACGTTGAATTATCCAACGCCAGCAATAACGACACTTTCTCCTGATAAAGCAATTGTAGGCGGCAATGCCTTCACGCTCACAGTTATTGGCTCGAATTTTGTGAATGGCTCCATAGTAAAATGGAATAGCCTGGCGCTGGCAACAACATATGTCAGCAGCACTGTCGTCACGGCTACAGTCCCAGCCGCTTATATTGCAGCAGTTGGAAGCGCTACGATCCTCGTTTTTAACCCAGCCCCTGGGGGCGGCAACTCCAATTCATTACCATTCTCCATTGTGAATCCCGTCCCAATGGCTTCGGGTTTCAATGTTACCTCAATCGCCGCAAACACTTCCGGCTCATTGGAAGTGAACGGTTCAGGATTCGTTTCTACTTCCGTTGTTTATCTAAATGGTAGACCCTGCCCCACTCGCTTTATTTCAGGGACAAAATTGGTATTTGATTATCTGGCGGTTGATATTGCCTGCGCCGGGAAATATACAGTTTCGGTTGTCAGTCCAGCACCTGGTGGCGGCACGTCAACGTTACTCACACTCATTGTTGCCCCAACAATTACGACCCTAAATCCAAATATTGCTTACATCGGAAATCCTTCTTTCACCGCTTTTGTGACAGGCACAGGATTTTGCTCAGGAGCAACGATCATGGCGGGTGGCATTCCACTCACAACAACTTTTGTTAGCGCAACACAACTTTCGACTTTTGTAAGCACCGAACTCATTGCCTCGCTTGGTGGCACAGGCTTTTTGCCGATCCAAGTCAGAACAGCCGATGGCGTTTTATCGAATACACTATTTTTTGAGGTGTCAGCCTGCTCTCCGGCTTCACCAACTGTGACGTTGTCATCATCGTTAGATTTCGGGCAAACATTGCCAGCGCGTGAATTAGTTCCGCTTTCGACGCGACCTTCGCAAACTTTCACTGTGCGCAATGGTGGTTGTCAGGCGTTGCCTGTCACGTTCAGAATTAATCGCACTGGCGCTGATGTGTCGAGTGGAAAGATCACGAATACGGATGACACCGGAACCTTTTTGCTACGCAACATTACGAATGGAACCGATCAGGAAGTTCGTGCCGGTTCAACTGTCACAATCCCGGGATTTACGACCTGGACTTTCCGTATCGTGTTTGATCCGAAAATTCCGGCTCCGGCTGGTGTCACAGCAAATTTTGCTGCCAGCCAAATCATCCCGGACACGATCACTTCAACTTTGCAGGTGCGATCCGGCGAATCAGTCCTCGCGTCTTCAAATTTGACAGGGCGCGTTGATCCAAATTCGCGCTTTATCAATCCACTCGCGCCGCGCCTGACTCCTTTAGTTTTATTCACGAAAGATTCTTCAGGCGGTTACACGGTTGAAGCATCTGGTTACGATGCCAATTCCAATATTTACTTATTTTCGTATCAGTTTTTTGATGCCGCAGGAAATCGGATTGGGCAAGCACCGAATTTCGATTTAGATTTGAGCAAAGTAAATATTTTAAAAGGCCAGAGCTTTACGATTATCAAGAAATTCACCGCCAATGAATGCGGGCAAAATGCCAGTACCGTTCAGGTGTACTTTTATGATCGTGAGGACTACGCGTTCGCTACGTCAGGCGCGGTCGGCACAGGCAAAGGGCGCATTCTCAACACAACCAGCGTTTCTGCCGCAAGTTATTCGGCCAACACGTTAGCGGCAAATTCTATTGCGGCAGCCTTTGGTGAAAAATTTGGCAACGAGACAATGGCGGCGGAAAAAACACCGCTCCCCACTGATCTCGGCGGCGTTCAGATTTTCGTCACGGACAGCAATATGGTCGAGCGCCCGGCGCAATTGTTCTTTGTTTCTCCGTATCAAATTAACTATTTGATCCCTGCAGGAACCGCATCCGGCAATGCAAAAGTTGCAGTCGCTTATAAAGGGGAGGTTGTCTCAAACGGCACGATGATGGTAAATGATATGGCACCAGGTATCTTTACCGCGAATTCTGACGGAACTGGCGTGCCTGCGGCCTATGCTGTACGCGTCAAACCTGACAATTCGCAATTAAACGAATCGGTCTTTCAATACGATCAAATACAGAAAAAATTCGTAGCCGCACCAATCAGTCTTGGCCCCGCCGACGAACAAGTCTTTCTGGTTCTCTTCGGCACGGGTCTGCGTTATCGGACTTCGCTGCAAACCGTCCAAGCAAAAATTGGCGGCGTTGATGCTGAAGTGATGTACGCAGGCGAGCACGGTTCTTTCGTTGGCGTAGATCAGATAAATCTTCGCGTTCCGCGCAGTTTATTGGTCAGCGGTGAAATTGATCTTGTCTTAACTGTAGACGGCAAGCAGGCAAATCCTGTGCGCGTCAACGTCAAATAATTATTTCTGAAGTGCGGGCAACTGCAAATTTGTCCGCACTTCACGCTCTTATTTGAATTTTCAATTCTTAAACTGGCAAAAACGTCAGTAAGAATGCTTAGGAGGAAAGCATGCGTAATTCGAGATTTAGTATGAGCCTTGGTGTGAAAGGGTTGAGTTTGGCGATGATTTTATCGAGCAGTCTCTTCCCCGCACACGCTCGACACATCACAAAATCTTCCACCTTGCCCGCTGCCCCCGGTGCAATCGGCATCATCCAATCATCCGGCGCAGTATCAATCAATGGTCATCCAGCCAATGGCGCATTCACGCTGTGGGGCGATGAATTAGTACAGGCAACCGCTGAAGCCAAAATCGTGTTTGGCGCGTTGGGCGAAGTCAAACTCGCTCCCGGCGGTTCGCTGCAACTAAAAATGGAAAACGCGAAATTGCATGAAGCCGCAGGCACACAGGCATTTTCGGCTTCGTTGCTCGCAGGAACAATGAATGTGAATTTATTGGGCGATACAGGCGCGCTGGTAAATTCAACGGATTCTGAATTCGCAGCCGCGCGCGGAGCGAATTTCAAAGTTGATCTCAAAGCCGGTAAGGCTACGCTTTCGACTACGAACGGAACTGTACTGGCAAATTCTTTAGCAACCACGAAACGCGGCGTTGAGAGCAAAATCAATCCGACGACGACTAAAGATGCTCAATTTCTGGCGGCGAAAAAATTAGAAAAATTGATTGGCAACTTCCAAGTCAAAGCACCTTCGGCAGTAATCGCTGAAGCATCGCGCCGCGAAAAAGCGATGGATGAAATCGTCAGTAAACGCGCGGCATTTATGCGGTCGCTTTCGATTTCCTCGTCGAGCGCATTTATGGGCAACAACGCGACGCAACCAACGAAAGCTTTTACAAATACGATTGGCGCGGCGGAATCTTTACGCGGTGTGATCGTGAACGGAAAAATCGTGGCAGGCCGCGAAATGTTGTGGGGCGGAGAAATTCTCGAAGCGCCGCAAGGCTCAGGCGCGCGCGTGATGTTCAATTCCATCGGTCAGCTTTTATTGAATAGCGGAGCCAAAGCAAAAGTCACGATGGAAACTGTTGGCGTTCATTCAGTTGACGCTACACCACAAAAAGTACTCGCGGCACAATTATTGAGCGGCGATGCTTTCCTGAAATTTGACGCGAATGCCAGCGGCTATGTTCGCGCTGGAGATTCGGTGATGGCTGGTTCACGCGGCGCGCAATTCCGTGTCGAAATGCGTGACGGCAACGGCGCTGTCAACGTTTCTGAAGGTTCCGTGATGGTGATTGGCAACTGGCCTGTAGCGCCGCCCGCAATGGCGCGCGATGCAATCAGCGGCAAAATCAAACTCGAAACGAAATCTTACAGCATTCGTCCGGCGAATCTGACTTCGTACATTCCCATCACCGTCAACACATCACGCAATATTTCAATGCGTGTAACGGATGACAAAAATCGCCCTGTTGCTGATGTTCCTGTCAAATTTTCATTAGAAGGCGCAGGTTCGTTGGGAATCAGTATTTTCGGTGTTAATAGTGCCGAAATCCGTACTGATGCCAAAGGGATCGCTACGATTCCCTATAATGCCAGCGCGGCGGCTGGAAACGTCACTGTCCGTGCCGAAGTTCCAGGCACAAGCGCGACGACAACTACAACGGCAGCGGTCACGACACAAGATGCGAATTTCTTCTCGTGGCATGGCGGATTTCCCGCTGTTGTTGTCGCAGCCGCAGCCATTGGCATTGGTGCGGGCTTTTGGATGACGCGCCAAGATCGCTTACCAATTAAAGGCACAGGCGACGCTGTCGTCATTCCTTAATTCACTAACTAACTAAAATAAAAAGGCTGCCATTAAAAAGTTGGCAGCCTTTTTATTTTGTTTTATTTTTGATGTCTGTTTTCAGATGTTCTATCAGTAAGTGCTCCAGCCCTTCCCCTAAATCTTTATTGTCTTCCATTACCAAATCAAGCAGTGCTTTTGCTTTCGCCCGATTTCCTTCCGCTAAATACAAGGTTGCTAATTGAAAGCGATCTTCGTTGATTACATCGCGGTTGACAATCCGCTGTTCTAACAATTTAGTCATTTCCGCAGCTTCGCCGAGCTTGACCAGCGAGAGGCTCCAGGCATAACAAACCTCAGGGAATCTTGGATACCAGGCAGTTGAACTTCTTTTGCTGATAGCCGTAGTCAATGTGTTACGCGCTAATTCCCATCTTTTTTGTGCAACATAAACCAGCCCTTTATTTCCTTGTGAGTTGAAGGATTGCCCAATCGAAGATTCCATCGCATCTGCCAATTCCAGCGTCTTCGGGTAATTCCCTAATTTATAATGAGCATAACCAAGTTCGTGAAAGGCAATCGCCATTCCGGGAGCAATGTTAATAGCTTCTTCAAAAAAACTGATTGCCTTTTTATACGCTCCTAGTCGGCTCAATTGCACGCCAGATTCATAGGCTTTCATAGCCTTATCAACCTCAATTGTCATATTCGCTTTTTCGCTGTCGAGTACCTGTTTCATTTGCTCAACTGGCTTTGCTGGCTCCGGATTAAACATGATCGTCAGAAATGATGCGAAAAAGTAGGCACACAATAAGGTGACGAGCAATGACAACGGTTTGTTGCGTTTTACGACGAGGTCATAATCGCGCTCAGCTTGCGCTACAGCGTTTTTTACCTGAATAAATTCTGCTTGCGCTTTTTGCTTTTCCTGTGGGCTTTGGACGCTGTGTTGTTTCAGATAATGCAGGATTTTAGCGATTTGTTGTTCCAATCGCTGTTGCTGGTTTTCGATTTCAAGTTCGGCAGCTTGTAACTCCTCTTTTGAAATTTCTTTCTTTTGATTCGCAATGTAATTCGCTACGATTTGGCTGCGCCAATCTAATAATGACTGCTTGCGGGCGTCAGAAATAAAAGTAAAATTTTGCAAATTTGCTTTAGTAACTTCCGCCGCAGTCTGAATACCGCTTTTTTTCAGCCAGCCAATTAACTCAAGATCAAACTTGGCATTTTTTTCATCATCAACACGAATTCCGCGCAGATAGTTTTGCACCTCTGCAGCACGCAAAGTGTGCGACAATTGTTGTAATTTGTTTTGCCGCGTTTGCTGAAAATTAGCATACGAATCGAACAGCTTTTCTAATTCCTGTAACTTCCCCAGCCAATGCGATTTATTCAATACATTTCCATACCGTAGATGCAAAGCATTTAAATGCGCTGCCGCTTCGCGCTTAGTTTCAGCCGCCTTTTGCACAAATTCATAATCGGCTTTCAATCTGAATTGCCAGGGGGAAAATTGCAGATTTGTACCTTCTGAAAAATCTACTTTCGCCACAAACATGGCCAGCACAGCAAGCACAAAAATTACCAGAAATGAAATGGGGAATGATAAGAATGCTCCCGTTGCGATTCCGCCCACAATTGCAATCGCGAATCCAAAGGCCAAGGCATTTTCTCGTGCGCTAGAAAATGCAACGGCCTCTAGTGAGGCGCTTTTGCTCGTGATTTGCGCATCATTAAAATCCTGCGCTTCGACCATATTCCTGAGGGCTTGGATTTCCTGCCAGAGCGAATCTAATCGCACAACATCCTGCCCCTGTTTGCGGTCGCCAAATTGAAAATTGAAGAGCCGGATTCTGATTTGTGATTCCAATTCGCACCACGGGCAGTTCGCAATTTCCTGATAGTACCAATGCCCGCTATGCGCGTCACAGCGTTTGAGCGATTGCGCTAAAGATTCCAGCGGAGCAAGCCATTCATGCGGGTTAGGCCGATCTTTGTCTAAAAATGCGCGCGTAAAAAGTTCAGCCAAATTTGGCGGAATCGCCTGAAAAGACAACGTGCCGGGCGGTTGTTGCATTTGTCGCGTAGCCGCATCGGCACCATAAGCAAAACGTGATTCCTGAATCGCATTTTCGAGCGGCATTTCGCCCTTGCCTAAAAATCTGCCAGAGTAAGGATGCCGCCCCAAAAATAACAATTGGAAAATCACAATCGCTAACCCGAAACTGTCGTGTTCCTGATTGCGGTCAATGTCTTTGAAGGCAATTCCCTGCAATTCCGGCGGCGTGTAGTCAGGAAAACCAGCATCACAACGATATGTAACGCCTTTTGCCGTTACTTGAAAACTGTCGCAATCCAGCAAATACACAGTTGCTTTGCGTGTAATCAAAATATTTTTCGGATTCACATCCCCAATCACAAAACCGTGTTCGTGCATCGCGGCGACGGCGCGCGCAATATTGGTTGCCGCGTGAACAAGAAACGCCCAGGAAGCATCAGGAAATTTGCGCAAACGACTTTTCGGACTGTGCAACGCGTGGACTTCTTCTGCCTGCGCAATTTTGTGCATCAGGAAGCCGATTACTTGCCCGCCCGGAAATTCTCGTATTACATCCACCGGCCAAGCCGAAATTTTCGCCAGACGTTCGGTCGCTAATTTTGCCAGCGCGATTAATTTTTCAGTTTTTTCAGCGGTTGGAGGCGAGTGATAAATTTTCACTACGAACTGCGGCGCGTCTTTTATTTCAAACACGCTGCCTTGCCCGCCTGTCCCAATTTTTGCGCCGAGTTGCAAGTTTTTGCCTTCCGAATCATAAACGCCGCGTGCTGGTGCAGGCATGAATGCAGCGCTAATTGCAGGAGCTGCATTCACTGGGATTTCTTCTGTCGGCGATGAATTGAATTTTGGCGGCTGAGCGGGAGTCGTACGCATTTAGGTTTTTCCAATCGTTATGGCTTCATTTTGGAAACAACCAGATTTTACGCGGCGGAAAAGATAGGAGCAATTACTTTCTTTATTTACAAGCTAAATTAAAGCACGGAGTGCTTGGAGTGCTACAGTTCGGCGTAGCGTGCCAAACGCTCCGCGCTACAAATGAGTTAACTTATTTTTCCCAAATGCTCTTCATACCATTGAATTGTTTTTTGTAAGCCTTCATCCAAACCAATTTCGGCGCGCCAACCAAAGCGCGCTTCGACTTTTTCGGCGGAGAGATATTGCGAGTCAATTTCGCCAGCGATTTTTGTTTGGAGCAAGACGTTCGGCGCAATCATATTTTCTTTGCCCATCAGGCGAATAATTTTTTGCACGAGTTCCAGCATATTAATTTGTTCGCCCGCGCCAAAATTGAACGCTTCACCTTTTGCTTCCGCGATTTTTTCTCCCAGTAACAAGTAACCGCGCGCAACATCATCCACGTACACAAATTCGCGGACGGGCGTTCCGTCGCTACGGATAATCGGCGCCTCGTTTTTTAGCACTGACAAAATTGTGCTGGGAATGATACGCGATAAATTCGTGTCGCCAGGGCCGTAAACATTAGCAAAACGTGTGACGGCCACAGGCAACCCGTATGCGTGCGCGTACGAACGTGCGATGACATCGGTGCAAACTTTTGACGCGTCGTAAGGGTACAAACCGTTGAGTTGAAATTCTTCGGTGTACGGTAAATTGTCGTGCGAGCCGTAAGCCTTATCGCTGGAGGCCACAACTACGCGGGTAACTGATTTCGTCACACGGCAAGCTTCGAGCAGAAAATATGTGCCGCGAATATTTGTTTCAAAAGTCGAAAGCGGCGAACGATTTGCGGCGCCGACAATGGCTTGCGCTGCAAGGTGAAAAACAGCTTCGATTTCATACTCATTCAGAATTCTTTCGAGCAGCGCGTAATCTTCCAGAGCGCCTTGAATTACCGTCGCACGACCTCGCAGGTCGAATAAATCCAGTGTATTCGCGCCTACACCGTCCCGCTGCAAACAAACGACTCGCGCGCCTTCTTCGACCAATTGCTTTGTGACTTGCGCGCCAATAAATCCGGTTGCGCCGGTCACAAACACATTTTTATGCTGCCAAAAACTCATAATGAAAATTTTCCTTGTTTCTTTTTCGAGGCGCGTAGTCTACTCATTCCAGCCGCGCAGTGTCCACTCCCTGAATAAATTATCTCACCGGGAATATTTTCACCGCATCTAAGTATTTCTCAAGTGAAAGAAATTTGCCTGAAAAATTATTCGGTGAAAATCACGTAAGCAACTCGTGAAAATTTTGCCACATCCAAAGCGCAGTTTCTTTCGTATTCACTATTTCACAACGGATTTTTTTGAATATTTTCAGAGATTTTACATATTCGCAGGTGGATATTATGAACAAAGCAAGATTAATCAAACGGAACGAAGTGATCGAACGCAAAGCGTCGCCGAAGCCGCAGGCGGCAGTTTCAATTGGCAAAACTGTCAACGTCATCAAAGATTGGCTGCAAACCAGGAATCAAACGACGAAACCCAGTGCGCGTGAAGCGTTCGCCAACTTGTTCGCGCCGCCGCAGGAAAATTGCACCGAATGCTAAGCAAGTGCTGATTTGCTCGCAAAACATCGCTCATTTGTTTTGCATTCCCTGCGACCTCGTCGCATACTTACACCATCGTTTTTCAATTTCAAATCTAAGGTAAGTATTATGCGTAGAAAATTTCTACTCTTAGGATTAGCTTCAATTGCAGGCCTATTTGGTACAGCCAGCGCCGACAAAAAAGAGAAAAAACCGCTCCGCACAGATAAAGTGGTGAAAACGGATGCGGAGTGGAAAAAAATCCTGACGAAAGATCAATATTATGTCACGCGTAAAAAAGGTACCGAACGCGCTTTCACGGGAGAGTATTGGAACAACCACGAAGAAGGCATTTACAAATGTGTCTGCTGTGATTTGGACTTGTTCAGCTCTAAGACGAAATTTGAATCCGGCACTGGCTGGCCGAGCTTTTATCAGCCTATCGCCAAAGATGCCGTCGCCGAAGAAAAAGATATTAGTTTTGGAATGACGCGCGTAGAAGTCGTTTGCGCTCGTTGCGACGCCCATCTTGGTCACGTTTTTGATGACGGGCCGCAACCTACAGGTTTACGGTATTGCATGAACTCTGTTTCGTTGAAATTTGTGAAAAAGGTAAAATAGTAGAAGTAATAAATGACGATTTTCAAAGCGGTGAACAGTTAGGTTCACCGCTTTTTCATTTGCCTCATTTAAAGGTCAACTTACCGCTGTCTCCACACAAACCATTTTTGCATAATCATTTTTACAGCGGGTGTCAGCTTTGTGCGCATATATGCATCGCCGATTTTTTTGAGGGCGTCAGCCTGCACCGGATATGGTTGAATTGTCGAAGCCAACGCGCTCATTTTCAAGCCCTGCGAAATTGCTTGAGTGAGTTGACCAATCATTTCGCCCGCGTGCCGCGCAACAATCGTTCCACCTAAAATCCTGCCAGATTTTTTTTCATAATGAACGCGCACAAAGCCTGTGATCTCATTATCCAAAATTGCGCGATCAACATCATCAAAAGGCTGCGTCAATGTCACGACTTCGTATCCTTGCGTAGTAGCATCTGCTTCATATAATCCAACGTGCGCGATTTCTGGATCGGTAAACGTACACCATGGAATCGTCAACATGCTCACTTTGCGCCGCCCAAAGAAAAAGGCATTCGCAATCACATGGCGAGCCATAGCATCAGCAGCGTGCGTAAATTTTAAGCGCGAACAAACATCGCCTGCCGCAAACACGCGCGGATTGCTAGTGCGCAGACAATTATCAACTTCAATTCCCTGTTGAGAGAATTTGATCTTGGCGGCTTCCAGGCCAATACCTTCAACATTCGGCTTGCGTCCGGTTGCAACTAGCATTGCATCGCACTGAATTTCTTGCGAAACGTCTTGCAATGTTAGTGTTTTGCAATTTCCGCTTTGACGCACGCTATTAATTTTCGCATTGAAGATTAATTTTATACCTTCAACTTCAAGCTGAGTTTTGATAATAACAGCGGCATCCTGATCTTCGCGCGGGAGAAGTTGTGCGCCATTTGTAATTAGCGTGACCTGAGCACCAAAACGCCGAAAGGCCTGCGCCAATTCGCAGCCAATCGGCCCAGCACCAAGGATGACAAGGTGTTGCGGCAAAGCTGTCAGCGTAAAAATATTTTCATTGGTGAAAAATTCTATTTCGCGCAAGCCTGGGATTGCAGGGATTTCCGCGCGTGCCCCCGTAGCGATTACTGCACGATCAAAGCGCAACCGTTGGCCGGCGACTTCAATTTCATCGGGGCTGACAAATTTTCCGTTGCCCAGAAATACATCAACCTTGAAATCATTTTTGAACCGCACAGCCGAATCGTGCGGAGCGATTTCTGCGCGCAACTTGCGCAATCGCTCCATCGCTTGTGCAAAATCTAATTGCGGAGCAGTTGAAATAGTAACCCCAAATTCTTTTGCGTGCGTAACCGCGTAAGCCGCCCGCGCAGCACGAATCAACGCTTTTGAGGGGACGCATCCTGTCACTAAACAATCACCGCCGAGCAATGATTTTTCGATCAAAGCCACTTTGCCGCCCAGCCCGCCAGTGCCGCCAGCGCTGACCAAGCCAGCAGTCCCTCCGCCCAAAACAACTAAATTATATTTACCTTCAACTTTTGGATTAATCCAATCAGGCGGATGACATTGGGTAATTAGTTCCTGATCATACTTATTATTGGGCAAAATTATGTGTTGATAGCCGGGAGCTATTTTCATCAGGCTTGCTCCCCTTCACTTGAGATCGAAGCATTGACAGTCGGCTGATGTTCGGCATCTTTGATAGCGTTGCGAGCGATGCGAGTAACCAAAATAACAACCAGCAAAGTAGCAATCAGGCCAATAATTTTTAGTGCTAACTGAAATTTATTAGTGCCTTGATTTGTCGCTACGGTTAATGTGTCGCCCGCAAGTGAGCCAAGATATACATATAAGAAAGTGGCGGGCAACATGCCCAGAAAATTGGCTAACATATAGGGGCCGATCCGCACTGAAGTCAGGCCAAGAAAATAATTCAAAAGGGTAAAAGGAAAGGCTGGGCTTAAACGGGTGAGCAATACCATCTTGAATCCGTTCGCCCCAATGGCTTTATCTAAAGCAGAAAATTTTGGATTGGCTTGCGCCCATAGTTGAACTTTTTCTCGCAGCTTTGTCCGCGCTAATAAGAATGCGGCAAGCGCTCCTAAATTCGAGCCGACAATCACAGTAACTGCTCCCGCCCATAAACCGAAAATCGCGCCTGCCGCTAAAGTCAAAGCGCTGCCGGGAATCAAAAAAATTGTGGTTACTGCGTACAACAAGATAAAAACGAACGGGCCAACAAATCCCAAGCCTTTGATCCATAATTGCAACGCAATCACCCAGGCTTTGATGGGCAAAAATAAGAAGCCGATTGCCAAGGCAACCAGCAAGATAATGAGAGTTATTGTTTTACGATTCATGAGTAAGGCAATAGCAAATATATCGCGTCAGAATTGTTTCGGGATGCCTTCCTGCACCAGCAAAGCCTTGCCGTCAGAAACACGAAACAGCACGCGCACCATCAAGCCGGGTTTCATTTCCGTCGCTTTTAATCCCTTATTTTTCGCAGTTCTAAACTGTGTTTTATGATTCAGTTCGATAGTTTTTTGCGCGCCGTTCTCATTTTCGATGATAATTTTTTCCGGCGTAAGTTCAGCAATTTTGCCAAATACTAACTTCTTAGTCCTCGTATTTTTTTCAGCATCATTTTTAAGTGGACGATACTGTGCGGCTGAAATTGGAACTGAAATCATCAAGCTTAAAAAAATCCCAATGGCAAATTGCAGCATAGATAACCTCCAAGTTTTGTTATTCATTGGCGGATTGGTTTGTCCGTCTTTTCAGCATTCGATTTCGTATTTTGCATTTGTTCGTTGAGGCGCCAATCATACTCAAAATAATCAACACTTGGTTTCTTTTCCAACAAGAATGTTTTCACATCATTTGGTACGTAATTGACTATTACGTCGAATAAGGCTGCGCCGGATGCTTCGGCTTTCAAACGCGCCAACATCTGATTATCGTTGGTGAAATCAGCCGCATACCATTTGAAAATGGGCGAGATGTAAAGCACATTTTTCGTTTGATCGTACCGTGTGCCACGCCGTGCATCGCCTAAAAATTCACGCGCCGCAGTGGCGAGTTGATAATCAAGCTTTTCCCCTGTGTAAGCGGTTTGCTGCAATTTTGGACAACTGATAGAAGCACAAACCAAGGCAAAGTGAACACGTGCATCTTTTAGGTCACGACCGTTTTTTTCAATCTCATCAAGTGTGAGATCAGTGCCAGCAATATGATGTTTTTTGGTTTTGAAAAATTGCGCTTCAATATCATGCACGCTTTTGAATTTTCCTCGCACGTCATCCAACACATCAGCAATCACAAACGCATTATACGCATTGATCCAAAACGCCAATTGTTCATCTTTAGAAAATGTTTGAGGTTGTGCGCCTCCAAGCGACGTAAGATAACTATTCAATTTTCCTCGTTCTTGTTGCATGGTGTTGTAATCAACATATCCATACTCATTCACATTTTTATGCAACAACTCCTCCCAATTTTTATGGTCGAAGGTAATTCCATTTTTCACGGCGGGTTGTGGAGCTTCTTTATTTGGTTGATTCGAGCACGCCGAAAATAACAACAACGAGCCAATTAGAAGTGAGGCAAAGTTTTTTAGCATTCTGATTCCTTCAATTATTTTTGCGCAGGTATTGAATGCACGGCGACTGCGCACATAAATTCTCTGCTCTGTATGAAAGTATCAATCATAATTCCTGTGTTGAATGAACGCGAACAACTTCCGCGCACTTTGGAACAATTACATAAATTTAGCGCAGAAGCTGAAGTTATTGTTGTGGACGGTGGAAGCACTGATGGCACGCGGGAATGGGTGCAACAACACAGCGGAATCAAGTTTGTCGAGGCGCTAAAAGGGCGCGGTATTCAGCAAAATGCCGGAGCAAAATTAGCAACTGGCGACATCTTATTTTTTTTGCACGCAGATTGTTCGATCTCACCAAAAGTAATGATGGCGATTCAAAAGCAATGTACTGATCCGCTAATTTTAGGCGGGGCTTTTTTGATTCGCTTTACTGAGCATGAGCAATCTTTATCATTGCGCATCATTGCCAAAGGCATCAATGCGCGCACGATTGTCACTAAGACTGCGACCGGAGATCAGGGGATTTTTATCAGGCGTGAAGTATTTGAAAAAATCGGTGGGTTTATTGATTGGCCTTTTTTTGAAGATGTAAACCTTGTCGCGCAAATTAAAGTGCTCGGCAAATTTCAAATCGTTCCTGAGACAATCATAATTTCAGGGCGTCGTTATTTGGCTCTCGGGCCGTGGCGAACTACGTTTCTGATGTACGCGTTGCGGGTTGGATATTGGCTGGGGGTTCATCCTGATACATTATTTCAATGGTTTCAAGACGTACGCCCACATTTATTAACAAAGTAAAATTATCGAATGAAACTTCGCCTCATTTAATTTTCACAATATCTTCCCACTTGCGCCATTTGGCAAAACCAGTACGCGGCGGCGCGCCGTCTAATTGCAAGCCAAATGTATTGGGCAACGACTCCATCAAAACTTGATTACGATACAAAATTTTTGTCATTGTCGTAGCCGAATACGACACTTGTCCATCCGCAATTTTTGCAAATAAGTATCCGGCATCGGTTTCGATTTCGCCGTACTTCACTTTGCCTAAATTATATTGATAACGAGGACGAATATTTTCGCGCGCTAAATCCATTTCCAAGTCAAGTTTCACGCACAACATTGATTTTACTGCGCCTTCGCTGATTTCAAGCGCAAGCCCCTGCCCTGATCTTTCCATGTCAAGCAGGCGAAAATTCGACAACATTTTGCGTGCATCTTCGCCTTTATTATGCGGAAGCAAAATCGTCACAAAATATTCCGTATCACCAGATTTATAAAAGCTGGATTGTGTTTGGTACATCCCTGTTTCATCTTGAAAGTGACGCGTCTCTTTGAATGTACCAATTTGTTTGCCAAAAGAATTTTCAGGAAACTGAATCAAGAGCGCTTTTGCATCTGGTAATTTGTCAGTTTGAATTTGATCGTAAGCAGTGTCGAACGAATTCGCGTCCTGACTTAGAATTTGGCGCGTGTGCCAAAGATTTGTGAAGGTAAACCAATCGCTGCGCAATGCTTTGACACCGTCCACAATTACCCAATAATTCTTATCATGCACCCACGTAATCACGCGATCCCATTGATAGCCCATCTCTTCGTCAATCACACGCGAGCGAGAATAATCAACATCGCGGAACTTTTGAAAATCTATTTTCTGCGTATGCACTTTGCGATAAGCGCCGGAATTTTGCAGGAACTCAAACAAGCCTTGATTTTTCGCGCGCTTGTTTTTACGGGCTACAACGCGGTTATGGTAAAAATCTGAGCGCCATTCGCCGCTCGGCCCGCTTGGGACATCGGGACGATAACCGCCATCGTGAAGGAGTACAGAACCGCCACTCATCAGCAAAGCAATACTGTTTTCGTCGGCGTGCCCGTGATGCATTTTTTCTTCTTCGACAGATAGATTGTTGCGCAAATAATCACGCGCGAGCCATCCGCCATCGCCTTCGTCACGATAATTCAAAAGCAAAAAATTACTTGCACGATCCCAACCATCACGAAACACAAATTTCTTCCCGACTACATCTTCCAGGACATCGCCGCTTAAATTTTTAGGCGCAATTGGTTTGATTGAATCATCCGTCCAACGATGCGCTTCAGTAAAATACGATCCGTTGCCAGCGCCAATATTGACAGCATCAATCGCAACGTTTTGTTGTTTCGCCATACGCTCAACTGCGCGGCGCAGCAATTGCTCAGCAAAATATTTGTATTGCGGATTGCGATATACAGTTGCGGCTTTTTCATACACGGCGACAAAGCGCAGCGTATTCCCTTCGTTCCAATGCGCGTCGCCAAAATCGGCTACGTTGCCATGCGGCGTGAGCAATTGCACAAAGTAATCCAGATAATATTTAACAACGGGCGAGAGCAAAACATCTGGCTGATTACTGATGTCCGCATAAGAAAATAACGCATTCAACCAAATGCTATGATAGCCCGTAGCGTCTTCGATTTCCCATTGTTTCAAGCTATCGCTCGCTAATGATTCCGCCATCTGCCGCCATTTTTTTGCATCAGGATGATTCGCCAGCGCTACGGAACCGTAATACAAACTCTCAGCGCGAAGCATTGCGCGATTGTGCGCCCCCCATTCGGGGAAATAAAAAACATGATTCAAGCTGTAAGCCAAATCGCGCTCAATGCGCTGACGTGTTTGCGCGTCGAATGCACCGCTATCACGTGTGCGCATATACGAACGCATATACGGAGGCATCACAAAAAAATCAGTAATCGCAGGCACGCCGTTGCGATACTCGATGCGGCGGCTTTTAAATTCTTCGGCATATTGTTCACGTAAATCAACAACCGAAATTAAAATATCGCGCGCTTGTTCTGCATATTTTTTGTCTTTGGTTTCAAGGTACAAATATCCTAATAAATCGGCGAGATAAACTTGTCCGCCGGGGCCTAAGTAACCAAACAACTCAAAATATTTTGGGTTCTTTTTCCAGGCTTCAATAGATTGCGGGTTGGTTTTAATCCCTTCATCGGCGGCACGTTTGATATAGGTGAGATATTCACTTTTTGTGACCTGAGCCTGCGCGATTGAGGTAAGAAGAGATAAAAAGAGAATTCCAACGATATAACGTATGTTCATAAGTATTTCTGCGTCGGGAGCGCACGCGACTCGCGTGCGGCGTTTTACATTATTGCTCGCTGCGATGAAAGATATTTCCAGCACGCGAGCCGCGTGCGCTCCCAGCCTATTTTTTCATAATGGCTGGCTTCAATGTCCAAGCCTGTAAGCGCGCCATTTCCATAATTTTCGGCGCGTGAAACCCTTCTGGATAAATCACCCAACTCCACAGCCTTGGCTCGTCAACGGCAACATATTTATCAGCGGTAAAGTTTGCTTGTTTTATCTCAACGAATTCAGGTTGATTTATTTGTGTTATTGCTGACTCAACAAAGCGCCCTAAGCTGGCTAAGAAATCTGCGGGCGAAATTGCATCAGAGCCAATCCAAACTTCATTAGGGATATGTTTGCGAGTATGACAAAAATTGGCTGTATCACGAATGGCAGTTGCGAATGCAGCACGATTTACTTGCATCAATTTGCGCGCTCCTATACTTGGCATAAACATATGCGTTGGCCCAGTCAATGATTGAATTTTGACTTGCGGAGCAGCATTCCCAGCCAATGACTGAGCAGCGGCCTCAGTTAAAAGAAAAAACATTTCTGCCGGAGATAAAGCAAAGTTTTCTAATTGCAGAAAACTAATTTCTTTTTGTACCGACTGGGACAATATTCGTAATTCTGATTTACTAAAATTCATGGACATCGCAGAGTCAGCATAAAGCTCCTTCAATTCATTGGCCGTTACCCAACGCACGCCCGCTTGCGTCTTAATGAACTTCATATACTCTTCAAAATCCTGATACGCCTTTTCCATTTCCGCTGCGGGTTTGACACGCGGTAATTTCCAATCCTTGTGCTCAGGGTTTGCTCCACGACTAAAATTTACGCCGTCCCAGAATTCCTGATGCACCCATTCGCACGGATGATAATAAATACTGATCGTACCACCGCCGTTGGCTTTAAGCTTTTCATAAGCGGCAGTGAATTTTGCTTTTCCTTTTGCAACGTTATCTTCCCCATTCAATTCCATGCGGCACAAATTGGAGCGCATCTTAAAAATGTTCAGGATGCCGCCGAAATAAAACGGTTGCTCACCAATACCGACGTGATTGGAATCGTCTAAATAAACGTTGATGCCCATTTGTTTGAGCGCGGCATGGCTTTGCGGCCCCCATGAACTGCCGGGTTGTCCATAACAACTTGGCAACACACCAAAGATGCGCTGGATGTCTTTTACGCCAGAAATTTCGCGGCGGTAAAATTCGGCTACGCCGTCATCCCAACCAGCATTTTGTAAGTATTCAGCAGGCGTTGGATGCATGCTGTGATAATTCGAGTGATAGCCAATCTCGTGTTTTTTCAGCGCAGCGATTACATCTTTCCGTCCGCGCTGTTCCAACACGCGCGCTTTTTCGCCAACAACTTTGAAGGTAGCTTTTATCCCCATACGCGTGAGCATTTCAGCTAATCGTTTCGCGGCATCATCGCTCTGCGGCAAAATGTAATCTTCTGTGTCGAACCAAAGTGTGACGTAAATTGGAGGAGATTGTGCATAAAGCCGAGTTGAGAAAAGAGTGAGACTTACCACAGAGACGCAGAGGTAACACAGAGCTACGCAGAGTTTTTTATTAGGAGTTCCTTGATGTTTCTCTGTGTTACCTCTGCGTCTCTGTGGTGAAATATAGTTACGCATGATTTCTCCTCAAATTAATATCCGCCTTAGCTAAAATAGGGGGCATTTAGCAATCATTTCAATCCAAGTTGCTTGGCGATGATGTTGTCAAAAACGCGCTTAGGCAACAATCGCGGAATCGTCCAATTCTTAAATTTGTTGGCTACGATTGTGTATCGGACTTTCGGCTTTGCAGTCGTTAGCACATGCAAAACTAATTCGCCCATTCGCTCTACGGGCAAACCAGACTTGCCGCGCTGCACCATAAAATCACGAAATTTTGTTATAAATTTGCCGTAATCAGTTTGCTCATAAGGTGTGACATCCAGTTCATCCGCCTTATCCCAAATCGGTGTCACAATCGCGCCGGGGCCAATCAATATCACGTCAATCCCATAGAGCATTAATTCGCGCCGCAACCCTTCTGAAAAAGCTTCGAGCGCGTATTTTGACATCGAATATGGAGCGACAAACGGCATTGTCATTTTGCCGGAGACAGAGCCGATATTAACGATTCGCCCGGGTGTTCCGAGCAAAGAACGATCCGCACCAAGTAACGGCGCGAAAGCCTGCGTCACCACCACTTGCCCAATCACATTAATCTCAAGTTGCTTGCGCAATTCATCAATTGGTAAATGTAACAACGGCCCCGGAACCGCGATACCAGCGTTGTTAACTAAGCCCGCAAGCTTTTGTCCATGCAGTTTTTCTCGCACAATATTTGCGGCTGATTGGATAGCGGCTTCATCAGTAACGTCAAATAATAATGGCGTGAACGCGTCGCCAAATTCTTTCACTAAACGGTCAGCATCCGCTTGTTTGCGGACGCTGCCAAAAACGTGAAAACCATTTTGTGTAAGGCTTTTTGTTACGGCTAAGCCGATTCCGGTTGAGACACCCGTGACAACAACACTTCGCATAAGCTCCCGCCAATAATTCGTTTTGATTACGGAAATATAAAAAAGAAGTTTTGAGTACCAACTTTAGTTGGCAGCCCTTGGCCAAAAGCCGCCTGAAGGCGGGACTCAAAACGTTTGCGATCTCGTGATTAAGCAAGGATCGCGTTGACCACATTGCCGTGCACATCGGTTAAGCGAAAATCGCGGCCTTGAAATTTATAGGTCAATTTCAAATGGTCAATGCCCATTATTTTTAGCACTGTCGCGTGCAAGTCATGAACAGCGACAGGGTTTTCGGCAATGTTATAGCCAAGCTCATCTGTCTGCCCATACGATGACCCTCCTTTGATACCAGCGCCCGCCAACCAAACAGAAAAAGCGCGCGGGTGATGATCGCGGCCTAATAATTTTGATCCATTACGCGCTTCGTTAACAGGCGTGCGACCAAATTCGCCCCCCCAAACCACTAAGGTTTCATCCAACAAGCCGCGCTCTTTCAAATCGGTCAACAAAGCGCCGATTGGCTTATCAACTAAACGACAGGTGCGCGGCAAAGCGCTCACAATATCAGTTGAAACGCCATTGCCGTGATGATCCCAGCCCCAATGATAAAGCTGTACAAATCGCACGCCGCGCTCAACCAAGCGCCGCGCCAGCAAACAATTATTTGCGAACGAAGCCTGTCCAGGCTGCGTTCCATAAGCCTCGTGTGTCTTGGCAGTTTCTTTAGCAATGTCCGTTAATTCCGGCACGCTGGTTTGCATCCGAAACGCTAATTCATAAGCGGCGATGCGCGTGTTGATTTCGGGATCAAGCACTTGCTGTTCATGCACTTTGTTGAGATCACGAATCGCGTCCAATGTTTGGCGGCGCATATCGCTGGAAACACCGTCAGGATTTGAAACAAACAATACTGGATCACCTTTAGAACGAAACTCTACGCCCTGATGTACGGTTGGCAAAAAGCCGCTGCCCCAACATGATTTTCCGCCGTCGGGCTGATTGTCGCCTGAAATTAATACGACAAACGAAGGCAAATCCTTGTTCTCGCTGCCAATGCCATAACTCATCCACGCGCCCATGCTTGGACGCCCAACAATCTGATGCCCTGTATTCATGAAAATTTGCGCAGGCGCGTGATTGAATTGCGTCGTATACATCGAACGAATTATCGCAATATCATCAGAATGCTTGGCTAAGTGCGGCAGCAGGTCGGAAATGTGTTGCCCTGATTGCCCGTGTGATTTGAATTTGAACGGAGTCCCCAATAATTTCGGCACGCCTTTGGTAAACGCAAAGCGCTCGCCTTTTAAATATTCCGCCGGACAATCTTGGCCATCGTATTGCTGTAATTTTGGCTTGTAATCAAACATCTCTAACTGTGAAGGAGCGCCTGCCATAAACAGATAAATAATGTTTTTGGCTTTCGGCGCAATTTGCTGAACTTGTTGCGCAAAGATTTTTTCATCAAGCAAGGAACTAAGCGCGAGCGAGCCAATGCCAAAACCAGCTTGTTTGAAAAAATGGCGGCGTGTTTGCGATTGTAATTGCGCGTTCTGAGCGGAAGTACGTTTGTCTTTCATAAAGCTAACCAAAAAGGATTGGAAGTATTTCAAATCAATGAATCAAACCAAAATTTTCTTTACTACATTTCCATGCACATCTGTCAGTCGAAAATTCCTGCCTTGATATTTATAAGTAAGACGTGTGTGATCCACGCCCAGCGAATGCATAATTGTTGCATTCAGATCGTGGACATCAACTGGATCGGCGGCGATGTTGTAACTAAAATCGTCCGTTTCACCAAACGTGATTCCTGGCTTCACTCCTCCGCCTGCCAGCCAAACTGTAAAGCAACGCGGGTGATGATCCCGACCATAATCATCCGCCGTCAGCTTCCCTTGTGAATAAACGGTGCGCCCGAATTCACCGCCCCAAATCACTAGCGTGTCATCGAGCATTCCGCGCTCTTTCAAATCTTTGATAAGTGCGGCTGACGGCTGGTCTACGTCAGGTGCAACTTTAGAAATATTTTTCGGCAACGCGCCGTGATGATCCCAGCCGCGATGAAACAATTGGATAAAGCGTACGCCGCGCTCAGCCAAACGCCGCGCCAGAATACAGTTGAAGGCAAACGTGCCGGGCTTTTTGGCATCAGGGCCGTAACGTTCAAAAGTTGCGTCTGATTCTTTCGATAAATCAGTCAAATCAGGCACAGAAGCCTGCATTCTGTAAGCCATTTCATATTGCGCAATGCGCGAGCTTATTTCGGGATCGCCGTATTCCTTAGCATTGAGTTGATTAAGCGCGGACAGACTGTCCAAAAATTGCCGCCGATTTTCGCGGTTGATGCCAGGCGGATTCGACAAAAATAAAACCGGATCAGCGCCGTTATGAAATTTCACGCCCTGATATTGCGAAGGCAAAAATCCACTGCCCCACAAACGATCATAGAGCGGCTGGTCTCCGCCGTTGCGCCCCAAAGAAATCATGGCAATGAACGCTGGCAAGTCTTTATTTTCGCTGCCCAAGCCATACGAAACCCATGAACCTAAGCTTGGTCGTCCTGCCAATTGAAAACCAGTCAGCGCAAATGTCACCGCCGGATCATGATTAATCTGTTCGGTGTTCATTGATTTAATGAAACATAAATCATCCGCCACTGAAGCAATATGCGGTAACAATTCGCTGACCCAAGCGCCTGATTTTCCATGTTGTGCAAATTTATACATTGAAGGCGCAGTCGGAAATGCTGTTTGGTGCGCGCTCATGCCAGTCAACCGTTGTCCTTGTCGTATAGAATCCGGCAAATTTTGTCCGCGCAATTTTTCGAGCTGCGGTTTGTAATCATACAAGTCTAATTGCGAAGGCCCACCCGCTTGAAATAAATAAATCACGCGTTTGGCTTTTGGGGCAAAATGCGGCAAATCTGGTAAACCGATTCGCGGGGGATTATTTTGCGCAAAAACGTTTTCACTAAGCAAAGACGCTAAGGCCGTTGCGCCAAGCGCTAATCCGCTGCGGTTGAAAAACGCGCGCCGAGTGAGATTAGATTGAAATTCTTCAATTGGATTCATGCTTTTCACCAGTTTTGCTTAACAAGATTTCGTTGATTGCAAGTACTGCTATTTCCAACCGTTTTTCGGGAGTGCCCTCAATATACCGATAATTCCGTTTTTGTTTGGTCAACTCTTCCACAAAAGTATGATGCATCCACTCGCGCACCATTTCGCCATCACGAGTTCCGTCCTGCTCAAAAGGAGTATTTACATCAGTCAACAAATAAAGGTCTGGCGAGCGGTGACGCGCAGCAATGTTTTCAACTTCGAGTGATCTTTCGCCTAAATAGCGCCGATGCCAAACCCCTGTAGCGAAAGCATCCGTATCGCAAATCAAAACTTTGTTTGCACTTCGCGCCGCTAAATTTTCAAGCTCACATTGCTGTTGCGCAATATGAATAAATTCCTCTGACCGCCAACGAAAATTACCTTCCAGAGCAAGTCGCTGTTCCGTATATTCCCGCCCGTATTCTGAAACCCAGTTCGTTTGATAATGAGCAGCTAATTCCCTTGCCATCGTAGTCTTACCAGTTGATTCTGCGCCGACCAAGCAAATTCGTTTGGCGTACCAGCCTCGCACTGTCGGTTCCAAATAATCCCAGTATTTCAAAGCATCGAAACGAATCTTCGTGCCTGAAATCGGAACCGCTGTTCGTGTCTGATCCACCAACACATGCTCGCAGCCGAGAAAAGCCGCAAAGCGCTCACCATAGTCTTCCGAAGTAAAAACAACATCCGGCACAAAGCCGAGCCAGCGAATTGAATTTTCTGCCCAGATTTTGGAATCCTGTTCATCGTAAACATCATCAATCAAAATCACATTCACATCTGGATGAATTTCGCGTAACCAAGCCGCGCGCAATTCGCCTGATGGACGCTCGTGCGGCTTTTGACAAATGATCACGTTTAATTGGTCAACGTGCGCGCGTCCAAAATCAATCAAATATTTATGCCCACGATGCGGCGGATAAAATTTGCCAACGATCAACCCACGTTTAGCCACGAACCAATACCTCCTGGGTTGACGGCAAACTTCTCTGCTCTAATTCCTCGCTCATTAACCTTCGCCAATTTAAATAGCCCGCCACGCACATACACAAAAATATTCCGTACAAAATCGCTGTCAGATGAAGCCCGCGCGAAATATAAAGGAAGAGGTAAACAACGTCCGCCAGCATCCAGCACAACCAATTTTCAAGCACCTTTCGATTGAGTAACACTTGAGCAGCTAAGCTCAAAATAGTAGTGAAAGAATCTAGCAGCGGCGCAATTCCATTTGCTTTTTTGAGAATGAGCATTAGCCCAATTGTCCCACAAGTGACAAGTAAAACTGTCAGAACGATCAGTTGCATCGTCGCACGTGAGAGCTTGAGTTGAGTTCGATTTTCCCCGCCTCGTAACCATTGATACCAACCATGAAAACCCAGAATGACGTACACGACTTGCAAGCCAGCATCACCGAATATTCTGGCCTGTGCAAACAAGACAAGAAAGAAAATATTGTTAGCAATTCCAATAGGGAAATTCCAAATATTCTCTTTTATTACCAGGTAAACACAAGCCGCGCCTGTTACAAATCCAACGGCTTCGAGCACCGAAAATGAAGTCTTTTGCAGCCAGGCAGCAGTAACCAAACTCAGCCCTAAAATAATTCCGGTCAGCAAAAGAAAACGGCGCATACAAACATTCTATTGAAAAAAATACGCAAGGTCAGCAACTATCAATGCTCATCAAGCGGAGGGAAGTTTTCACGTACTTTTAGATTTGCAATAAAACCTTCCACATCAACATCATTGCTATAGAGTCTTTCACATATGACTCCCCATTTTAACTCGTTGCGAAAAACTCATTGCTTCGTTATCACTTCGTCTAAATTCAATAACATGCTCGCTGCCATGGCGTATGCAGCAACTTCCGCCTGATTAATTTTGGCATCGTTATGTCGTTCGCCCACCGCTAATAATTTTAGCGCCTCAGACGTATTGCGAGTGAAATAATCCGTTTGCTGCTTCACATAATTTTCCAACACAGATAATTCTTGTGCATTCGCTTGACGTCCAGTTAATAAACGTACCCCATAGCTTAAACGTTGCGCAGGTGTAACGCCGCCTTGCACAATCAATCGTTCTCCTAAAAGACGCGCCGCTTCTATGTACGTCACATCGTTCATCATATTTAACGACTGTAACGGCGTGTTCGTGCGGGTATCGCGCACTGTGCAAAATTCGCGCGCCGAGGCATCAAAGACAGCCATTGAAGGCGATAAGATTGTGCGTTTCCAAAAAGTGTAAAGACTACGCCGCCATAATCCTTCGCCTTTAGCTTGGTCATAACCAGTCAGACCTCCAAACGCCATGTCTTTGTACAAGCCTTCCGGTTGATAAGGTTTCACGGATGGCCCGCCAGTTTTTTCAACTAATAATCCAGCCGCAAATAAAGCCTGATCCCGAATAATTTCAGCCGACAAACGAACGCGTGGTCCGCGCGCGAGCAAACGATTGTCAGCATCTTTTTGCAACAGTGTTGAAGTGACTTTTGATGATTGACGATAGGTCGCACTGAGCACGATGGTTCTGAGCAATAACTTAATATCCCACGATTGCGGATTGCGGATTGCGGATTGCGGAGCGTTTTTTGATTCCGCATTCCCGTCACGAAATGTGACCGCCAGCCAATCTAATAATTCAGGATGCGAAGGCAATTCGCCTTGCGACCCGAAATCTTCAGACGTTTTCACGAGACCAGCACCAAATAACATTTGCCAAAAACGATTCACGGCTACACGCGCAGTCAATGGATGCTCTGCACTCACTAACCATTTCGCAAAACCGAGACGATTGTTCGGAAATTCTTTTGGCATTGATGGTAGCGCCACTGGAACACCACGCTCAACTTTTTCAGCGGGTGCATCATACGAGCCGCGCCTGAGCAAATATGTTTCGCGTGGTTGCGGCATTTCTTGCATCACCATCAAGGTCTGTAAATCATCAACGAATTTTTGTTTGTCTTGTTTGAGGGAAAATAATTTTGCTGCGGCTTGTTTCAATTTATCTGAAGCAGCAGATTGCAAATAGGCAGAAAATATTTTGTCACGTTGTGCCTGTGGGCGCTTGTTATCGGGCATAGCGGCAATCTTTTCAAACTCATCCGCACAAGCCAAAGCTGCAATTTCATGGGGTTCTAAAGCGCGACTGTAAATATTCACCTCATCAATCGCACCTTTAAAGCGGAATTGCGGCCCGCCGCCTGCTCCGATTTTCAGCGTATTTTTTGTACCGCCCCAATGTAAAAACAAAGTCCGCTGATTGAATTTTAATTTCTGCTCTTGTCCGTTTACATAAATTCGCAAACGATTTTCCCATTGTTGTAAACCATCAAACACAGCTACGACATGTTGCCATTGTTTGAGCGGCAACACATTTTCAGTTTCAGCGCGCAAGGTGTCTTCGCCCCAGCGAAAGACCATATTGAAATGAATTTTCCCGTTGAGAAAATAGAGCCCGTAGCCTTCGGCGCGTGGCTCACCATTTTCAACTTCTGCCGCGTTGTCACTGATTTTTGTGATGATCGAACCACTTTGTTCTGTCTCAGGATAAACCCAGGCGGCAAGCGTAAAGCGTTCTTTGAAATCTCTGGAAGTGGATTTGTAACGAAAGTCAGCGTGAATGCCTGCATCAAAAAAAGTCTTCCCATCAAAGACCGCGCCAGTTCCGACCGGTGAAGAGATAAATTGCGGCTTCCCATCTTTAAAGCCAATCTCAAATTTCGTTTCGGGGTCGTCTTTTTTCTTGCCGTAATCTTCGTAATATTCGCGGTCTTTATTGAATATTGGGGCTTGGCTTTCATCCAAAGGAATATGCACTAGCAATTTTTCTGGCGCAGCCCAAGACAAATTTTTAGCGACACTATGAATTGTTTTTTCCCAACTTCTTTGTGAGCTCAGAGATTTTTCGCGCAATGAATCAAATTGCTGCTGCGCTGCCGAAATTTGCGTATCGAATTCTTGCAACTTAGTTTGCTGATCTGCTGTTGGCGCGTGAATATACGGCGGCGCATTACCTTGATCGAACGAGTGCCCATCTTCGTCAATGCTATTGAAATACGCGCCAATTTGGTAGAACTCTTTTTGCGTGAACGGATCGTATTTGTGATTGTGGCAACGCGCACAGCCAATGCTCAAGCCCATAAACACAGTCGAGGTCGTGTCTATGCGATCAACTACGTATTCGTTACGATATTCCTCAGAAACAATTCCGCCTTCAGCATTGATCCGATGATTGCGATTAAACGCCGTAGCGATTTTTTGCTCCAACGTCGCATTCGGCAACAAATCTCCGGCCAGTTGTTCGATCACAAAGTCGTTGTACGGTTTATTTTTATTGTATGCGTCAATCACCCAATCACGCCAACGCCAGGCGCTGCGGTCGCCATCAATTTGATAACCATTCGTGTCGGCATAACGCGCGGCATCCAACCAGCGAAAGGCCATCCGCTCGCCATAACGCGGACTGCTGAGCAAGCGGTCTACAACTTTCTCGAAGGCGTCAGAAGCTTTATCAGCGAGAAAACCATCCAGTTCTTGCAAACTCGGCGGCAAGCCCGTCAAATCAAGCGACACGCGTCGCAGCCAAGTCGCACGATCCGCTTCAGGCGAAGGTTCGAGTCCTTCTTTTTCCAGTCGCGCCAACACAAAATTATCAATTGGATTTTTCACCCAAGCCGTATTTTTAACCACTGGCAAAGCTGGCCGAGTTGGAGTTACAAACGCCCAGTGCGACTGAAAGGTTGCGCCTTGCTTAATCCATTCGGTGAGCAATTCGATTTCTTTTACGCTCAGATTTTTGCCAGTGCTCGCGGGCGGCATGACTTCATATTTATCAGTCGAAGTGATCCGGCGAATTAATTCACTCTGTTCAGGATGATTTGGTACGACAGCGCGCAGTCCTCCGCCTAAATCAGCTTTCGCGGCGGCTTCAGAATCAAGGCGCAAGCGCATTTTTTTATTCGCAGCGTCTGGCCCATGACACGCCCAACATTTGTCGGAAAGAATCGGGCGTATAGCCCGGTTGAAATCAATTTTATTTGTGTTTGCTTGTTGATTTGCCTGTGCGACATCAAAAACAATCACCTGCATTCCAAGCACGAGCGTCAGCACTACGACTGTCGTCTTGCACACTCCAGAGATTTTGAATTGATGAACTTTCATTGTGGAGCAAAGCCTAGATTCAGATTATTCTTTCGTTACCACTTCATCCAAATTTAGCAATACATTTGCCAGCATCGTCATTGCCGCCCATTCAAACGTAAGGCTATTTTTTTGTCCCTTGATGATTTTGTCGGCACTGGCCGGCTGATTTTTGAAATTTGTAATTTGAGCCTGAAACAATTCCTGCAACTTATTCAGTTCATCGGCATTTGGCTTACGCGTCAAACAAAGGCGGAATCCGTAAGTAATTTTTTCCTCTAAAGTTTTACCATCTTCTCCCAGCATTCGCTGCGCGAGAGCGCGTGCGTTTTCCATTGCTGCTTCATCATTGAGCATGGTCAAAGCCTGCAATGGTGTATTCGTTCGCACGCGACGTACTATGCAAGTTTCACGACTTGACCCGTCAAATGTAATTGTTTGCGGATAAGGCGCAGTGCGACGGATGAAGGTGTAAAGACTACGGCGATAACGATCTTCGCCCTGACTCGTTTTCCATGTTTCGTTGCTGTAAGGGCTCCGCCAAATTCCTTCTGGCTGTACCGGGAAAACGCTGGGGCCACCAAGTTTATTGCTCATTAATCCGCTCACACTCAATCCAATATCGCGCACCATTTCTGCTTCGACCCGAAAACGGGGGCCACGCGCCAGCAACCGATTATAGGGATCGTCCGATT